>ULWY01028184.1_pt1 | contig 15186 bp, 10 predicted proteins | sample 1960761 | NCBI WGS metagenome assembly ULWY01 (sample SAMEA4835824, study PRJEB28245) | human gut metagenome | biome: gut microbiome; material: fecal sample | place: Denmark | collected 2008
AGGATCTCCCTATCGAGATGGCACTCTTCATGGGTTTGGGCTCTTTGCCATCTTTCATCTTTATGCCACTCGTTCCTGCCATCAAGAAAAAGGTGGGCAAGAAGAATATGTTCTACATCTTCCTTACTGTGGCTATCGTGGGTATGGCGATGCTTTATATCATCAGCAAGATGGGATCTGTAAAGGATCATATCACGCTGGTTTATATCGCTCAGTTCATCAAATCAACAGGCGTAATCGTAGCTACAGGATATATGTGGGCTCTGATTCCAGAGGTTATCTCTTTTGCAGAATATACCAGCGGCAAGCGTATTGCCGGCATCGTCAATGCCCTGACCGGTATCTTCTATAAGGCAGGTATGGCTTTGGGTGGTGTTATTCCTGGTGCAGTTCTTGCATGGACCGGTTATCAGGCAGCAGCTGCTCAGGAGGGCAACTCTCTTCCTACCGACAGTAATGCTTGGTTTGTTGCCATGCTGATTTTTGCCCTGGTAGGTTTCGCCCTTCTGGTATTCTGCTTTACCCAAACCAAGGAACGTGTGGTAATGGATGAGAAGGAAACCAAGAATGTTAAGGTGAGTGACCTGTGGACAGAATTCTTCCACAACCGTCCTCTCCGTATCGTGGCACTCTTCTTCATTACAGCTTTCGCCATGATGTCGGTTGGTAATGCTGCCGGTGCTTACTTCATGAACGATTTGGAGCAGCAGACTCCTCTGGCACAGGAGGGTATCCGCTGGCTGGTATGTGTGATTCCTGCCATCTTGCTGGGTTTGGCGATGTTCATCATCTCTAAATATGAGTTGACCGATGAGGTTATCGACGACATCAACAAGAAGATTGAGGCCCGACACAAGGAAGAAAACTAGAGACTATAATTATTAACGAGAAAAATAGATATAAGATATGAAAAAGATTACAACTCTGGCACTGGGGCTGATGCTTGCTTCAACAGCTTTCGCTCAAAAAGCGAACTCTGCAGCTCAAATCCCAACATTCCAGGAAACTATGGGTAAGTACTTCCTGGTAGGTGCTGCCATTAATACAGATTTGCCTGATGGACAAGACCCTGCAGGTGAGGAAGTAGTGAAGAAACAGTTTAACCAGGTAGTTGCCGAAAACTGTATGAAGGGTGAGAAGAATCATCCGGAGGTGAATCGCTTTGATTTCACAGATGGCGATAAGTTGGCCGACTGGGCAGAGAAGAACGGCAAGACCTTGATCGGGCATTGTCTGGTTTGGCATTCTCAGCCACCTAAGTGGATGTTTACCGATGATAAGGGTAATCTGGTAAGCCGTGAAGTGCTTATCGGCAGAATGTATAACCATATTATGAATGTGGTTACTCATTATAAAGGTAGAGTAAAGGGTTGGGACGTTGTGAACGAGGCTTTCGAGGATGATGGCTCTTACCGCAAGTCTCTATATTATAAGATTATCGGTCCGGAGTTCATCGAACTGGCTTTCCGCTTTGCGCATGAGGCTGACCCTAACGTAGAACTCTACTACAATGATTATTCTACTTCGAAGCCAGCCAAGCGAGAGGCTATCTGCAAACTGGTTCGCGATTTGAAGGCGAAGGGTCTCCGCATCGATGCAGTAGGTATGCAGAGCCACAATGGTTTTGATTATCCTGACTATGCTGAGTATGAGAAGAGCATCGAGGCTTTTGCTGGTGAAGGCGTGAAGGTGATGCTGACGGAGTTGGATATGAACATGCTTCCTAATCCGGAAGGATTCGGCGGAGCGGAAATCAGTCAGAAGTTTGAACTTCAGAAGAAGTACAATCCATACGTGAAGGGACTTGACAAGAAGGCGCAGAAACTCTTCAATCAGCGTTATCTCGATCTCTTTAAGATTGTAGAGCGTCACAAGGATGTCATCAGTCGTGTTACCTTCTGGGGTGTCAACGATGGTCACTCTTGGTTGAATGGCTGGCCTATCCCTGGCAGAACCAACTATCCACTGCTCATCGACCGCAACAACGAGGTGAAGCCAGTGGTGAAGGAAATCGTCAATCTCTTTAAGTAAAATCTCTTTAGATAATATTGTACATCTCTTAAAATAATAAACAACAATGAAAGCAAGATATTTGTTCCCAAAGGATTATATGGCAGACCCATCTGCCAATGTGTTTAACGGTCGCCTGTATGTTTACCCATCTCATGACTGGGATAGCGGCGAATGCTTCGACGATGATGGCGGTCACTTCCAGATGAAAGACTATCATGTTCTCTCTATGGACGACGTGATGGAAGGTGAGGTAACCGATCATGGTGTGATTCTCGACGTGAAGGATGTGCCATGGGCTGAGAAGCAGATGTGGGACAACGATGTAGTAGAGAAGGATGGCAAGTACTATCTCATCTTCTCTGCCAAGGATTATAATGGTGTGTTCCATCTAGGTGTGGCTGTAGCTGATAAGCCAGAAGGTCCTTTCATTCCGAATGCCGACCCTATCCGCAAGTCATACAGCATCGACCCTTGTGTGTTCAAGGATGATGATGGCAAGATTTACTGCTACTTCGGTGGTATCTGGGGCGGTCAGCTTCAGTGGTATAAGGACAACAAGGCTCTGAAGGATGAGCATCTCCCTGAAGGCAAGGAGAACCCATTGCCATCTCGTGTAGCCATGATGACGGATGATGTGCAGCAGTTTGCTGAAATGCCAAAGCCTGTTGTCATCGTTGACGAAGAGGGTAATGTATTGCCAGCAGATGATCCACATCGGTTCTTCGAGGCCAGCTGGATGCATAAGTATAAGGGCAAGTATTACTTCAGCTACTCTACCGGTGATACTCATTATCTCTGCTATGCTGTAGGTGATAATCCTTATGGTCCGTTCACTTACAAGGGTGTTATCCTGGAGCCTGTAGTAGGTTGGACAACCCATCATAGCATCTGTGAGTACAAGGGACAGTGGTATCTGTTCCATCACGACTGCGTGCCATCAAATGATACAACCTGGCTTCGCAGCGTAAAGGTGGCTCCTCTCTTCTATGATGAGGATGATAACATCTTGCCGGTTCAGTCTGAATAAGAGTATTATAATTTTTAGGTTTATAATAGTTTTGATGAATAGTTGATATATAAGTTAATGTTAGTTTAGAAGGAACGGCATCTTCGTGAGGAGATGCCGTTTTCACATATATGCCTTTTCTTTCTTTTCTTCTCTTCCTGTTTTCTCTTTCTTTTCATCTAATGTTATTTTTAAGTTATTTCTATCATTTTGTAGGAGATTTCGGATATTTTTGTTTACCTTTGTGCCCGTAAACCATAAAAAGAATAATTTATGTTGAGATTACTTTTAAGGCTTTGGTGGTTGCAGCAGCGCCGTAACTTCCATAAGCGAGATGCCTTCGTGGCGTGCTACATCATCTTCCTGTATGTGGTGATGGGCGTGAGCTTCTTTCTCAGCTTCACCGAGAATGGGGGAGAACTTGGGGGCGAAGACATGCCTGCCCTGTTGGGAGCCGGTATCGTTGTCGGTATGCTGATTCCAGACATCATCATGAAGATGGTGATGAAGCGGGATATTACGGCGATGGATGATTACGTGAAGTCGCGACCTGTGCCGGAGAAAATCTGGAACAAGTTCCTGCTTACTACCAATCTCGTGAGCTTCTGGAACTATGTGCTTCCAGTGCTTATGCTTCCTGTATTTATCTATTTCCTGCCTGTAGGTCAGGTTATTGCCAGTTTCTTTCTGTTTCTGGCGTTCTCTTATATTGACGGCATCTACATCACCTGCTACCGCAAGGCAACAGAGTGGATTCTGAAATGGCCCTTGATATTGGGATGGATGGGAATGTTTGCCGTGCTGATAGGATATATGTTTGTGAGTTCCTTTTTCCCGGTATGGATGGGATGGGCGGGTATCTTCTTCCTTGCCGGAGCGGTATTCGCCGGACTTACCATCTATCTCTATCACGAAAAGATTTATAACGAGCAGAAGCAGAAGGTTTCCAGGTTCCGTGGTTTCAGCCATATCAACCTCTTCAGTCTGCAATATATCGGCACATTGAGAGCAAAGCGTGTCCGTACGATGGTGATTATGATTGCTGCCATCTTCCTTTTCGATGCCTATCTCTTTGCCTTGCTCCCGGCAGAAGCGGGACAGGAAATGGGGGACAAGGTGGCTATGACTACCCTCTATGTAGCGGGTGCCATCCTGCTGCCATCGGTGGTGTTGTCGCAGTGGATCTTTGGCATTGAGGCAAACTTCTTCCATGGTTTGATGACCAAGCCTGTTAAGGTTAAACAGATGCTGCAGAATTGCTTCTATTATTATATGGTAGTGAGTGCTGTCGCTTTGTTGCTTACCCTTCCGTTCCTTTTCCTGCAGGTAGGAATCGGAATCCAGGTGCTTATCAGCGGTTTCTGTCTGGCAGTATTCATCAATCTCTTCAATCTGCCTACGGCACTCTTCTCTTCCCGTCTGGAGATATTCCAGACTTCCATGTTCAGCATGCAGGGATCTAATCTGAAGATTAATCTTTATGCCATCGCCTTTCTCTTCCCGCTGGCTGGTGTCTGTGCTGTCTATTATTTCTTCGGTGAGACGGCATGGTTTGTCACCTGCATAACGCTGGCAGTCTTCAGTATCGCCATCCATAAATGGTTCATCGCCAAGATAGCTGCCATCTTCGAGAAGAACAAGTATAAGCGCATGGAGAAGTTTATGGAAAGCTAAGTAAACATTTAACACTACACATTAAACATTAGAATAATGGATATCAAGATTCAGGATCTCAAAAAGATATATAATGGCAATACCGTACTCGATATTGATAATCTGGGTGTTGCAAAGGGCGAGCTGATAGGACTCGTAGGTAATAATGGTGCGGGCAAGACCACCTTGCTCCGTCTGATTCTCGACCTGATTCAGGCTGATGACGGTTTCGTGGAAAGCAATGGACAGAAGGTGAACGAGAGTGAGACCTGGAAGGAATATACCGGCAGTTACATCGACGGTAGATTCCTCATCGACTTCCTCACCCCTGAGGAATACTTCGATTTCATCGCTGATGTTTATCACATTGACGATGAAACCCTGCAGGAGCGATTGGCTCAGTTTGAGGGCTTTATGCACGATGAAATCATGGGAACCAAGAAGTATCTCCGTGATTTTTCTCAGGGTAACCGACAGAAGATTGGCATTATCGGAGCGATGATCATCAATCCGAAGGTTCTTCTCCTGGATGAGCCTTTCAACTATCTTGACCCTTCTTCTCAGATGACTATCGCCCACATGATTCAGCGTATCTGCAAGGAGCAGGGCACCACGGTCATCATCTCCAGCCACAACCTCAACTTCGTTGCCGACATCTCCTCCCGCATCCTCCTGCTGGAGAAAGGCAAGCTGGTGAAGGATCTTCCGAATGCCGATGGTGCTGCCATCGCTGAACTCAACGAGTACTTCGGTATTCAGGCGGAATAGCAAACATAATTTACACATAGATAAATCTCTCTCTGAATCGCCAGCGAAGCAACAGAATAGCTTCCTGGCGATTCTTTTTTTACTGAACTTTCGCATATGGTTTAAGAACGGGCTGAAGGTTGCATCAGCGTAGTGTATGAACGAAGAAAAGTTAAAATAATTAAGTTAAATTATAAGCACGGACAAATTGAATTTGTCCGGCTCTTTTGTCCGGGTGTTTGTAAATGGTTAAAAATTCGTGACTTATGGGCTGTCGGGCAGTTTGTCCGGACAAATTCGAATTTGTCCGTGTTATTTTCTTTGCTTTTATCTCTATGTTTTCCACTTCGGAACTCATAGACTTAGGAGTCATAAAACAATGAGTTGTTTTTGTTAACATTGAAATTTTTCGATGAAAACCTTTGCATATATGCATTTTTCTTCGTAACTTCGCAGCGGAATATAAAAAAAGAAAAGCTATGGAAGAGATTAGAAAATATCCGGTGGGCATACAAACCTTCTCTGAGATACGAGAAGAAAACTATGTGTATGTGGATAAAACTAAGTATATTGTGGATTTCATAAGAAATGGATCCAAATATCTGTTTCTGAGTCGCCCAAGACGATTCGGAAAGTCTCTTTTTGTCTCTACGCTTCAGGCTTATTTTGAAGGAAGAAAGAATCTGTTTGATGGGCTTGCCCTTGGGGATTATGAGAAGGAATGGGTAAAGTATCCGGTTTTTCATTTTGATATGAGTACGGCAAAGCACATGAATCCTGCTGACTTAATCAATGAATTGGAAGGTAAGCTAAGCCAGTTGGAACAAATCTATGGTACGGAAGATTGGGCTATTAAGGCTAATCAGCGTTTGGAATGTCTGGTAAAACGTGCTTATAAGCAGACGGGGCAGAAGGTAGTCATTCTCATTGATGAGTATGATGCTCCATTGCTGGATGTCGTGCATGAGAAGGAAAATCTGGTAGAACTCCGTTTGATCATGAAGAACTTCTATAGTCCTATTAAATACTTGGACCCTTGGTTGCGTTTTGTCTTTATTACTGGTATTACCAAGTTCTCTCAATTAAGTATCTTTAGTGAAATCAACAACCTGGATAATATCAGCATGTTCGACCAGTATTCTGCTATCTGCGGTATTAGTAAGACGGAACTTCTGAATGATATGAAGCCAGATGTGGAGTTGTTGGCAAAGCATTTAGGCAGAACCTTGGAAGAAACAATAGGTGAACTTACGTCATATTATGATGGCTATCATTTCAGTGATAATTCAGAAGATATATTCAATCCTTTCAGTCTTGTAAAGGCCTTGAAGAATAAAAAGGTTTCGGCTTATTGGTTTAGTTCCGGTACCCCAAGTTATCTCATCAAGACTTTGCAGAAGTATCATGTGGGAGTGATGGATATTGAGCAGAAAAGTGTAGGGGTTGATGACTTTGATGTTTCGCCAGAGCAGATGACTTCAGCGCTTCCTTTGCTCTACCAGAGTGGTTATCTTACCATCAAGAAGTATAATCCGCTATTGCAATGCTATCAGCTGGACTATCCTAACAGGGAAGTGCGCATAGGAATGTTGAAATCGCTTGCGCCAAACTATCTGTCTCCAATTCAATTGGATAATAATAGTTTTATCTTTGCCTTTTTGGAACAGCTCTATAGCAACAACATGGATGGCGCCTTGCAGAAGATGCAAGCTTATCTTGCTAGTATCTCCAACCGTCTGTCTAATAAAAACGAGAAGGATTTTCAAACGGTGTTCTATCTCATCTTCAACCTCTTGGGTGCTTATATCCTGGTGGAAGAAGATAGTGCAATAGGTAGGGCTGATGCCGTTCTGCACATGCCTGATACTGTGTATGTGATAGAACTGAAATACGATAAGTCGGCAGAAGAGGCTCTGAGGCAGATAGACGATAAGGGATATCTGATACCTTATTCGGCAGATGGAAAGCGATTGGTTAAAGTTGGAATCAATTATGATAGCCAAAAGCGAACGATAGGGGATTGGAAGATTGAAGAAACATAAAAAATAGAAGATTTTGAAGGAAAGCCTCGGCTACTTTGATGTAGTCGGGGCTTTTTGAAATTTACATCATTTTTACATAATAAACAGGGGAACAAATATTATGTGAGAAATGATGTAAAAAGTTTGGCGGTTTGAGCAATTTTCGGTAATTTTGCACCGAGATCATTTTAATTTACTGAGCCTACTTTCAACAAGCCTTACTTTTTTAAGTGGACTCAGTAAATGACAAAGGTGATTCTTTAAACTTAAAGGTTATATTAATATGGTTGTTAAGAGATTTTTTATAAATATATCCATGTTGTTCTTTGGTGCGCTTCTGTTGCAAGCTAAGAATATAATAGCAAGGGATATGGGAGCTAACAAAGGTGATGTTCCTGCAAACATTGCTATCCTTGATTCTGATAGTAGCGTTGTTGCCAAAAACATGACCGGTATCTCGGATTCTACTGTAATCTCTCTATCTGATGTAGAGGTGATAGCTCATCGCAAAAACATAAAGTTGTCTGGTCATAATTTACTCGTAGACGTAGAGCATGATTCTATTCTTAATCATCAGAATGATATATATGAACTGATTGGTAAGGTTCCTGGTGTCTTACATGTAGGAAATTCGTTCAATGTGTTGGGTAAGGGAGCCCCGGTCTATTATTTAAATGGGCGTAAGGTGAGAGATCAAAGTCTTATCGATAACTTACCGGTTGATAAAATCAAATCTTTAAAAATCGTTGCTATGCCAGAGGCGGATTATGACACGTCGGGTTCACCTGTGATTGATATAAAAACTAAGATTTTAGGAGATGGTGTGGCTTTTAATGCCATCGGAAATATCACTCAGGCAAAGCATTTGGCTCATAAAACAGGTTTCTCTTCAACATACAATTCTGGAAAATTTGATTTGTATGGTAAGTATTACTATAGGAGAAATAATGCTTCCGAAAGTTCTGATTATGATAAACAGGTATTAGCTGATACCATTTGGAATAAAATGCAACATATTGAAAGCTTAACGCATTCCGGTAGTCATACTTATTCTGCTGGTATGACTTATCATCTGTCTGATAAATCAGAACTAGGAATGCTTTATAGTGGAATGTACACGGATGGAAAGGTTGAGACTCGGGATACATTTAGTGTAGTGCCAAATGCAGGACCTGCATATTATCTCTTTGATAAGAATAAATCCAAAAACAACCTCCTTACGCATCATGTCAATATGTATTATGATGCAAGTTTGAATCATGCCTGGCACTTGAGTGTAGTGATGGATTATATTTCTAAAGCATCGAACACTAATTCTGCTTTAAAGGAAAATCATATAGGTACGAGTTCTGAGGTTTCATATATGGGACATTCTAAATGGAATGTCCTGGCTTCTAATTTCCATGCTACCCATGATTTTGGAAAGTGGGGCACTTTGGGTATGGGATATGATTTCAGCTATAGTGAGGGAATAGACAAGATAGATTATGAACGGTTGAAGTTCGATGGCCGCTTTGAGAATAAGGAAGTTAAAAATGCTGTATTTATCAACTACGAATTACCCTTGGGGGACTTTTCCTTGAGTACAGGAATACGTTATCAAAATCTATATTCCCGTCGGAAGAATGAAAAGGCGTCTGTGATAGAGGCGCATAGTGATAATACATTCTTGCCATCGGTAACCCTAAGCTATAGTCATGGATTGTTGGTGCAGAATCTTAGCTATTCGATAGGAACAGAGCGGGCTAATTATGCAGATATGAATGATAATGTGACGTATGTGAACCGTTATGAGCAATCTAAGGGTAATAGCCAGTTGAAGACAGCCATCACTCATAGCTTGTCTTATCTGTTGATGTATAAGTCTTTATTTCTTACATTAAATTATGATTATATATATCGTCCATTATTGCCGGTGATTTATTCTTTGGAAGGTAACTCGGCAGTAACGGTTTCGTCACAAGATAATTTGTCGCATCGTCAAGCTTTGTCGGCGATGTTGAATTGGCGTAATACCTATAAATGCTATACTGCATCGTTGACGGGATTCTTTCAGAAGTCAATTATGCATTATCCGGGTATTGATGGAACAACATTTCATGATGGACATCCGTCGACAATTCTTAATTTTGATAATGATTTCAAGCTTCCTAAGCATTTTCTGCTCTCTCTGTCTTGGCAACAAGTCTGGGGTGGATACATGGAGTCGATAAATGTAAAATCATCTTCTTCTGTCAATTTGAGTATCAAAAAATCTTTCTTGAACGATAGGTTGCGGTTATCGTTAGACGGGTATGATATTTTTAATGGAGATAGAAATCGTGCTTGTAGGCAGATTTATAATGTTAGATCTAGTTTTAATACAAAGTATGAAACTCGAAAAGTAGGATTGACGTTAACATATCGTTTCCATAAGATAAAAGAAAGAGAGAATCAAACATCAGCAGAGGTAGAAATGAAGAGACTTGGTATTCCGGAAGAATAGCAAACCTACATCATTTTTACATAATAAATTGGGGAAGAAATATTATGTGAGAAATGATGTAAAAAGTTAGGCGGTTTGAGCAATTTTCGGTAATTTTGCACCGAGATCATTTTAATTAACTGAACCCACTTAAAACAGACCTTACTTTTTAAAGTGGGCTCAGTAAATGACAAAGGTGACTCTTTAAACTTAAAGGTTATATTAATATGGTTGTTAAGAGATTTATTATAAGTATATCGGTATTATTCTTTTATGCACTTTTGTTGCAAGCAAAGAATGAGGTTATAGATCATGGGCAATTTTTGTGCTCATATTATTATTGTTATTCGAAAGATACGATAAAGAATGATGAGAAAGAAGAAGATTTACTCTTTCTTTCTATCGGAAAGAATGTTTCAAAATGCTATAGTTATTATACTTACCAGTCTGATTCCTTGCAATCTACAGAAGATGGCAAGGCCAAGTTTCGTGCTTTATTCAAAGAAGCCTTTAAGCGTGAAGGATATCTGACTAATTCTTTTCCACATCGCAGAATGACGGCGTGCGTCTATAAGAATTATCCGCAGAATATGATGACGGTAACGGACAATCTGATGTCTCAGTATTATGAATATAGTGATAGCCTGGGTGTACAGAATTGGGTTGTAGAAGGTGATAGCATTAAAAACATATTAGGCTATAACTGCCAGAAGGCAACCTGCAGATTCCGTGGTCGCTCTTGGACGGCATGGTTTGCCTTGGATGTTCCTATGAGTGATGGCCCTTGGAAATTTTGTGGTCTTCCTGGTTTGATTATGGAAGTGTATGACAAGGGGAGACAGCAATATTTTTGCATCAAGGGATTGCAGAAGGATGCTGGCACGCCTATCGTTTATGATGTTTTCAATAGAAAACGGATAAAGACAGACCGGAAAGCTTTTCTGAAGTCTGAATATAATTATTTTCATAATCAAAATAGCATAAACGAGGCTACGTCAGGTATATCCTTAGGTCTGTCAGACGAAAAACGTAACTATGACTTGATAGAAAGAGAATAGAATCAAAGAGTATCTTTATTTTAAATAAGGAAAAGTTATGGAGAGAAAGTGTTTCGTATTTCTGTTTTTGACTTTTTATCTTATTGGCTTTGCCCAAAATAAGAAGATAGATACGGCTAATATGCTGTGTAGCTATGTATATGAATATCTTACGGATACGCTGTCTGGAGAACAACAGCGCAAGGAAGACTTGCTCTATCTGCAAATCGGAGCGGAGTGTTCTAAATGCTATAGCTATTATACTTATCAGTGTGATTCTCTGATGGCTTCTCCTAATGACGATAAACTATGGGATAGCTTCTTGACGGAAGCGATAGGGAAAGGACTGAAAGGGAAGCAATTGCACAATGCCATACCACACCGCCGAATGACTGCTACCATTTATAAGAATTATCCGCAAGGAAAGATAACTGTTACCGACTTCTTGCTGGGACAATATTACCTTTATGAAGATGCTTTAAACTCACAGGAGTGGAATATGGAAAATGACAGCACGAAGATGGTGCTCGGTCATGAATGCCAAAAGGCTACCTGCTGCTTCCGGGGAAGACAATGGACAGCCTGGTTTGCCTTGGATGTTCCTGTAAGTGACGGTCCCTGGAAGTTCTGCGGACTCCCTGGCTTGATAATGGAAGTGTATGATAGGGGAAAGCAATACTATTTCTGTATCAATGGAATGCAGCAGGTTAGTGCAAAACTTATTACATTTGGGGTACTGGACAAGGAATTCATGCGCTTTCAGAAAACGACAAGAAAGGATTTCCTGCAATCAAAATATAAGTATCTGAAAAATCGGAACAGTATCAACGAGGCTTCAACGGGAATATCTCTGGGTGGCTCGGATGAGACTCTGAATTATGATCTGATAGAAAAAGAATAAGTATCAACGTAAAGAGAGAACGGATTGGTTTCTCAAGAAGATAATTTATGAAGCAACTGTTTTTATATCTGTGGTTTATCTGTATGAGCACTTTGACCTATGCCCAGCAAGTCACCTTGTCGGGTAAGGTGGAAGATGCCTATACGGGCAACGGGTTGCAGGGAGTGATGGTTACCATCCGACCTGCTGCCGGCAATAGAATCCTGAAGTTTACCAAGACACAGGCAGATGGAAGTTTCCTGCTGTCGCTCAATGCTATTCCGGACGGTCGTAACGTGCTGCATTTCTCGATGATGGGATATGCTGTGAAAACCATTCCTTTGTCGAAGGATACTACTGTATATCATGTGCTCCTGACGGAGCAGGCTACAAAGCTGAAGGATGTTGTGGTGAAGGCTCCAAGTATCCGACAGCGGGGCGATACCATCTCCTACAATGTGGCAAGCTTTGCCGATGCCAACGACAAGAGTCTGGCTGATGTCTTGAAGAAGATGCCGGGAATGGAGGTGTCGGACAAGGGAGAAATCAAATATAACGGAAAGGCTATCAATAAGTTTTATATCGAAGGACATGATATGCTCGGCGGCCGCTATTCCATCGCCACCAACAATATCCATCAGAAGGATGTCGGTTCGGTAGAGGTGATGACCAATCATCAACCTATCAAGGCTTTGGAAGATATGTCGTTCTCGCAAGACCCTGCCATCAACATCAAACTGAAGGAATCTGCCAAGAGCCGTCTGGTAGGAACGTTGAAGGCAGGTGGCGGTATGGAGCAGAAGAAAGGAGAGAAGTTTGGTAAGCTGAATGTCTGGGAAGGCGAGATGTCGTTGATGCGCTTTGCCAAGAAAGCCCAGTCGCTCAATACCTTCAAGAGTAATAATATAGGTACGGATGTAACCGGTGAAGGCAATCTCCTCTTTTCGGATGATGGTACTGGAGTGATGAGAAATTCTTATAATCTGAAAGATTACGTGAATGTTACGCCCGACCAGCTGACGGATATTTCAGACACCCGTGTGCGTAAGAACCAGACCCATGTTTTCACAACCAATAATCTCTGGGTGTTAGGCAAAAATACGGATTTGTCTTCTCAGATAGTCTATACCCACGACCGTCTTCTTTCTTCCTCATTCAGTAATACCCAGTATTTCCTGAATGATTCAACCATTTATGATGTTGAGGATGAACAGGCTAAGCAGAAGCAGAACAGATTGGTTGCCGACTTTACGCTGACTTCGAATGGCGAAAAGGCGTACGTAGCCAATCAGCTTTCCGCCGACCTGTCCTGGAATGATGTCATGATGGATATTGCCGGCTCTTATCCTAATCATCAGCAGGTCAATATGCCGAAATATAAAGTATCAGACAAGCTGGAACTGTTGCATCGGAGTAGTAAGCGAACCTATACCTTCAACACGTATAATGCTTATATGGTGAATCCGCACTCTCTGTCTGTTGATAATTCGCAGCAAACGGCTTATCAAAGTGTTCGTTCGGCAGCATTCTTCAGTCATACCAATACTTCGCTCGGCTTTTTCCTCAAGCCTTTTACCGTGATGATGAAGGTTGGCTTGCAGGTATTGAGCAGAACGATGAAGAGTCATCTGGAGGGAGTACCCGATTCCCTGGGAAATATGCGCAATCAGATAGGCATGACCTTCTTCCGTGCCTATGCATCGCCGGAGGCAGAGTATAATCAGGGTGGCTGGCATATCCGTTTCCAGATGCCCATCACCTTTACACCTTATTATTATAATGATAAGTTGATGGGAGCGAAAGAGAATGCCAGCAAGACACTGGTTGCTCCTCAACTCAGCGTGAGCTATTTCCTCACCGCCCGTTTGCAGGCTACGCTTTCCGGTGGAATCGCTCAACGGGAAGTGGATGAACAGAATTTCTATCAGGGTCTGCTGATGCGTGATTACCGTAATCTTTATACGGGTTTTGTGGATTATACCGCTGACAAGAGCAAGCAGGTTTCCTTCAACATCAACTATAAGCGTCCTCTTGCTACCATTTTTGCCAATGCCTACATCCGCAAGAGCTGGTCTGACAGTCATCTTACGGTGACTCGTAATTTTGTGGGTGATTATATCATCAACTCCTATTTCTCCAACAGCAGCAGTTCTGAAAACCTGATGGCTGGTGGAAAGGTAAGTAAGGGATTGGGATTCTTGCATGGACTCGTTAGCGTAGGTTTTGATTATCTGAGGTTTGATGGCTTCCTACGTCAGAACGATTCTCCTTCAGCCTATTCATCTGATAACTATATGTTGTCGGCAAAGTGGAGTGGTCGTCCTGCGGATTGGTTCAATTTCACCTATGAGCTGAACTGGGATAAGGATAAGATGGTATTGAAGAATTTGGGTTTCGATTCTTCCTCTACCAATCTTGCCCAGAATCTCACTTTCAACTTCCAGCCATTGAAGTCATGGTTCATCAAGTTGCATGGAGAGCATTATCGCAATCAGATAGCAGATCATCAGCACAAGAATCTTACTCTTGCCGATGCATCCACCAGTTATGGTTTCAGGAATGGTATGGAATTGAGCCTGACTGCGCTTAATCTTTTCAATCAGCGCACCTATGGTTATACTGTTTATTCTGGGTTGACCCGTACGGGCAAAGAGTATCAGTTGCGAGGTAGAACAATACTGATGTCTATGTTCTTTCATTTTTGATGATGGAGGCAACAGTTCTGCCGTTTCTGAAAAGAATTTTCGGTAGATTTGGTTAAATATCAAAAATTATAAATGTAATTGTAATAAGAGTATTTATAATTTTTGTACCTTTGCACCCAAACGAAGAAAAAAGAATCAATGAGCAAAGGAAAATTAGCAAAGTTTGCGGATATGGAGCGTTTCGAGAACGTGTTCCAGTATCCATATAGTGTAGTAGATGACGTGCCTTTCGATATGAAGAGCAAGTGGCGTGAGATGTATTTCCACAATGATAACCCTATCGTGCTGGAGTTGGGATGCGGCAAGGGTGAATATACCGTGGAACTTGCCAAGCTCTATCCTGAGATGAACTTCATCGGTGTGGATATCAAGGGGGCACGTATGTGGACCGGTGCCAAGAAGGCGATAGAGGAAGGACAGAAGAACGTGGCTTTCCTCCGTACCAACATCGAGATTATCGACCGCTTCTTTGCTGCGGATGAGGTGCAGGAAATCTGGCTCACCTTCTCTGACCCGCAGATGAAAAACCCTCGCAAGCGTCTTACATCTACTTACTTCATGAACCGTTATCGCCACTTCCTCGTGGATGGCGGTATCATCCATCTGAAGACGGACTCCAACTTCCTCTTCACCTATACTACTTATATGGTGGATGGCAAC
>ULWY01010081.1_pt1 | contig 15183 bp, 9 predicted proteins | sample 1960761 | NCBI WGS metagenome assembly ULWY01 (sample SAMEA4835824, study PRJEB28245) | human gut metagenome | biome: gut microbiome; material: fecal sample | place: Denmark | collected 2008
TTCAATGCGAATTTCACTTGCATTTCTCCATCGATGGCCAAATCCGGATATTCTTCCTGCAAGGTTGCAATGGCTTCGTGCACCTTGGCCGGACTTCCTTCAGTATCTGAACCGAAGTTCGAGTAAGAAAGCATGGCCATAACCGGTTCCTGATTAAAGAAGCGTACAGCTTTGGCCGAGAGTTTGGCAATGTCAATCAGAGTCTCGGTGTCCGGATGGCGGTTTATCAGTGTATCGGCAATGAAGAAGGTTCCATGTTTGGAATTCAAGATATGCATGGTTCCGAAATGCTTGTATCCCGGCTGGATACCGATGACTTCCTTGGCTACCTTGATGGTGTTGGAATATTTGGTGTACAGACCAGTTACGAACGCATCGGCTTCTCCTGTTTCTACCATCATCATACCGAAATAGTTGCGTTCGAACATCTTGTCGTTTGTCTCCTGGAAGTTGGCTCCCTGACGGGCGCGTTTCTCGCACAGGATACGTGCATAGCGTTCTCGGCGGTCTGCTTCCCGGTCATGACGCAGGTTGACGATTTCAATGCCATCCAGATTCAAATCGAGTTCCTTAGCCAGTTTGGCTATGCGTTCTTCGTTTCCTAACAGGATAGGTTGACAGATTCCTTCTGATTTGGCTTCGACGGCTGCTTTCAGCATGTTCGGGTGGATACCTTCGGCGAATACTACCCGTTGTGGGTCACGGCGTGCGGTTTCGTAGAGCTGGCGGGTCAGTTTGTTTTCCTGTCCCATCAGCTCGCGCAGGTGGTTCTTGTAACCTTCCCAGTCGCTGATCTGTTTACGTGCCACTCCTGAATCCATGGCCGCTTTGGCTACTGCCATAGATACTTCGGTAATCAGACGCGGGTCTACCGGTTTCGGGATGAAGTATTCCGGACCGAAAGTCAGGTTGTTGACGTGGTAAGCTTCGTTCACGATGTCGGGTACTGGTTTCTTGGCCAGTCCGGCAATGGCGCGTACGGCAGCCAGTTTCATGTCTTCGTTGATGGCTGTGGCACGGGTATCGAGAGCTCCACGGAAGATGTAAGGGAATCCGATGACATTGTTTATCTGGTTCGGATAGTCGGAACGTCCGGTTGCCATCAGTACGTCGGGGCGGGAAGCCATGGCGTCTTCGTAAGAGATTTCCGGAGTCGGGTTGGCCAGGGCGAATACAATCGGATGGTCGGCCATGCTGCGGATCATATCCTGTGACAGGACGTTACCTTTGGAAAGTCCCAGGAATACGTCGGCACCCTTGATGGCTTCTGCCAGGGTGTGGATGTCTGTGCGGTCGGTAGCAAAGAAGCGTTTCTGTTCGTTCAGGTCGGTACGTTCTTTCGAGATGACACCCTTGCTGTCCAGCATGACGATGTTTTCCAGGCGGGCGCCCAGTGAGACGTACAGTTTCGTACATGATACGGCAGAAGCACCGGCACCGTTGACAACAATTTTCACGTCTTCAATCTTCTTTCCGGCTACTTCGAGGGCATTCAGCAGTCCGGCGCTCGAAATGATGGCCGTACCGTGCTGGTCGTCGTGCATGACCGGAATATCCAGTTCCTCTTTCAGGCGCTGTTCTATCTTGAAACATTCGGGTGCCTTGATGTCTTCCAGGTTGATACCTCCGAAAGTAGGTGCGATGGCTTTTACGGCTTCGATGAACTTGTCCGGGTCTTTTTCGTTGACTTCGATGTCGAATACATCGATACCGGCATAAATCTTGAACAGCAGTCCTTTACCTTCCATGACAGGCTTTCCGCTCATGGCGCCGATGTCGCCTAATCCCAATACGGCGGTACCGTTGGAGATAACGGCTACCAGGTTACCTTTGGCTGTATAGTCATAGGCTGTTTCAGGGCTTTTCTGTATTTCCAGACATGGTTCGGCTACTCCCGGAGAGTAGGCCAACGACAGATCCCGTTGGGTCTGGTAAGGTTTGGTGGGAACGACTTCTATCTTTCCCGGTTTGCCTTGCGAATGATATAGTAAGGCAGCTTCTTTCGTAATTTTTGCCATTTCCTATTCTATTTTAAATTGTTCATTAAGAAGTGTTGCGCAAATGTAGAAATAAAATGCTAATTGCAAGCTTTTTTGTATGAAAAACTATAGATTATCGTAGAAACCGGCTGCCGGGCTATCGGCTGATAGCCGATTGTTCGGATAAACTGGGATATTTTTATACAACACTTGGGGGAGGGTTATTGTTCGTTAAAACAGTCTGTTGCTAAGTTATTTTTACTATATTTGCAACCGGTTTTAAAAACTATACTACCTTAAAAAGTTTTCATTCATGCAGATGGCGTTCTTGCGGGTTGGAGACTATAGAATGTGAGAAGATGTGAAAAGAAACAACTATTTAATTGATATGAACATGAATGTGAAAAAAAACAGAAGATTCTCTTCTAGCCGGGTGGCCTTTTGTGCGTTAGGCCTTTCGGTATTGACTGCTTGTGGTGGAGGCCAGAGCGGTGCTAAGATGGGTGATGACCAGTTCGCCGTACAGGAAGTGACGGTGACATCAAGCAATCAGAATGAGCATTATCCTGCTACAATCAAGGGCTTACAGGATATCGAAATCCGTCCTCAGGTATCCGGATTTATCGTAAAGCTTTGTGTAGACGAAGGTGCTACAGTCCGTAAAGGTCAGGCTCTGTTCCAAATTGATCCGACTCAATATAAGGCTGCATACGATCAGGCTAAGGCTTCTGTAGCTTCCGCCAAGGCTAATCTGGAAACCGTTACATCTACCGAGGCGAACAAGAAGATGTTGCACGAACAGAAGATTATCAGTGATTTCGAATATCAGACAGCTCAGAACAACCTGTTGTCTGCCAAGGCTAGTCTGGCACAGGCCGAGGCCGCTTATGCTGCCGCTAAGCAGAACCTGGGCTTCTGTACGGTAACCAGTCCGTCGGACGGTGTAATCGGTACGTTCCCGTACCGTGTAGGTGCATTGGTCAGCGCTTCCAGCGCAGAACCTTTGACTACTGTTTCCGAAATCGGCGACATGTATGTTTATTTCTCAATGACCGAAAAGCAGTTGCTGGATTTGACAAGAGCCGGCGGTTCGCTGAAGGAACAGTTGGAGAAGATGCCTCCTGTACAGTTGCAGCTGGCAGACGGTACGATGTATAGCGAAACCGGTAAGATTGATGCCGTGAGTGGTGTCATCGACCAGACTACCGGTTCTGTATCCATGCGTGCTATCTTCCCGAACAAGCAGAACATTCTTCGTAGTGGTGGTATGGCTAATGTGGTATTCCCTTATACCATGGAAGGTATCATGCTGGTTCCTCAGTCGGCTACCCAGGAAATCCAGGACAAAAAGTTCGTTTATGTACTTCAGGCAGACAATACCTTGAAGCATACGGAAATCCAGATTTCAAACCTGAACGACGGTAAGAACTATATCGTGACAGGCGGATTGAAAGCTGGCGACAAGATTGTTGTGGAAGGTGTACAGACCTTGAAGGACGGACAGAAGATTACCCCGATTACTACAGCTGAGAAGGAAGCCAAGTATCAGCAGGCATTGAAGGACCAGAAGGAAGGTAATTTTGCTACGGCTTTCAATTAATGAGCAATCGTGAGGAATCATTATCGTTATATATAATATAAAGGTATAGAATGAAACTAGATAAATTTATTAACCGTCCGGTACTCTCCACAGTAATTTCCATCCTGTTGGTGATACTGGGTGTAATCGGTCTGGCTACCCTGCCTGTTACACAGTACCCGGACATTGCGCCTCCTACCGTATCGGTAAGAGCCACTTATACGGGTGCGAATGCGCAGACCGTATTGAATTCCGTTATCGCACCGCTGGAAGACCAGATTAACGGTGTAGAAAACATGATGTATATTACTTCTACCGCTTCGAACAACGGTTCCGGTGATATCAGTATTTACTTCAACCAGGGTACTGACCCGGATATGGCGGCGGTGAACGTGCAGAACCGTGTGTCAATGGCTCAGGGTCTGTTGCCTGCCGAAGTAACCAAGGTCGGTGTGACTACCCAGAAACGTCAGAACTCCATGCTGTTGATTTTCTCTCTGTACGATGAAGAAGACAAATACAACATCGAGTTCATTGAAAACTACGCGAAAATCAACCTGATTCCTGAAATCCAGCGTGTAAAGGGTGTGGGTGATGCCAGTGTGATGGGTCAGGACTACTCTATGCGTATCTGGTTGAAGCCGGATGTAATGGCGCAGTACAAGTTGATTCCGAGCGACATTTCCGGAGTATTGGCCGAACAGAACCTGGAAGCCGCTCCCGGACAGTTCGGTGAACGTGGAAACCAGACATATCAGTATACCATCCGTTACAAGGGACGTCTGCAGCAGATTGAAGAATTCGAGAACATCGTAGTCAAGGCGTTGCCGAACGGTGAAGTACTCCGCTTGGGAGATGTGGCAAACATCGAGTTGGGTCGTCTGGCCTATACCTTCAACAATACGGTAAACGGTCACAAGGCGGTAACCTGTATCGTTTATCAGATGGCCGGTACCAATGCGACTGAAACCATCAATAACCTGCAGGCAGTACTTGACAAGGCTCAGGAAACACTTCCTACCGGTTTGCGTATCAATGTGGCACAGAATGCCAACGACTTCTTGTATGCTTCTATCCACGAAGTTATCAAGACTTTGATTGAGGCCTTTATCCTGGTGTTCATCGTAGTATATATCTTCTTGCAGGATATGCGTTCTACCTTGATTCCGGCTATTGCTATCCCGGTAGCCTTGATCGCTACTTTCTTCGTCTTGAAGCTCATCGGCTTCAGCGTGAACCTGTTGACACTTTCGGCTATGGTGCTTGCCATTGCCATTGTGGTGGACGATGCCATTGTGGTCGTCGAGGGTGTCCATGCGAAGTTGGACCAGGGATATAAATCTTCCCGTGAAGCTTCTATCGATGCCATGAGTGAATTGGGCGGTGCCATCGTTTCCATTACATTGGTTATGATGTCCGTGTTTATTCCGGTAAGTTTCATGGGTGGTACAGCCGGTACCTTCTATCGTCAGTTCGGTTTGACCATGGCTATTTCTATCGGTTTCTCTGCATTGAACGCGTTGACTTTGTCTCCGGCTTTGTGTGCAATTTTCTTGAAACCTCATTCATTGGAAGAACATGCCAGCAAGAAGATGTCATTGGTTGATCGTTTCCATACGTCATTCAATGCGGCATATGACAGCTTGCTGAAGAGCTATAAGAAACGTGTAGTATTCTTCATACATAAGAAATGGTTGTCCATGGGACTGGTAGCCGGTTCTATTGCTTTGCTGGTATTCTTCATGAATGTCACTCCGACCGGTATGGTGCCTAATGAAGATACAGGTACCATTATGGGTGCGGTTACACTTCCTCCCGGTACTTCACAGGAACGTGCCATGGAAGTCCTCAATAAGGTTGACAGTCTGGTGGCTGCTGATCCGGCTGTAGAGTCACGTACCATTATTTCCGGATTCGGTTTCATCGGTGGTCAGGGACCTTCTTACGGTTCTGTCATCATCAAGTTGAAAGACTGGGAAGAACGTTCCATGACGCAGAACTCGGATATGATTGTCGCAACGTTGTTCATGCGTGCGCAGAAAGTCATCAAGGATGCACAGGTATTGTTCTTTGCTCCTCCGATGATTCCGGGTTATTCTATATCAAGTGATATCGAATTGAACATGCAGGATAAGACCGGTGGTGATTTGAATCATTTCTTCGATGTAGTGAACGCTTATACGGCCGAATTGGAAAAACGTCCGGAAATCAGCCGTGCACAGACAACCTTTAATCCGAGCTTCCCTCAGTATCAGTTGGATATTGATGCTGCGGCTTGTAAGAAAGCCGGTATCAGTCCGAGTGATATTTTGACAACCATGCAGGGATATTTCGGAGGTCTGTATGCTTCTAACTTCAACCGTTTCGGTAAGATGTACCGTGTAATGGTTCAGGCAGAACCTGATGCTACCAAGAACATGGAATCACTGAACAGTATCAAAATCCGTAACGGCGATGAAATGGCTCCGATTACTCAGTTCGTTACCATGAAGAAGGTATATGGTCCGGATATCATCAGCCGTTTCAACCTGTATACTTCTATGAAAGTGATGGTCGCTCCGGCTTCCGGTTATACTTCAGGTCAGGCACTGCAGGCTATTGCAGAAGTTGCAAAATCAAATTTGCCTACCGGTTTTGGTTATGAATTGGGAGGTATGGCTCGTGAAGAGGCTTCTACCAGTGGTAGTTCTACAGGTATTATCTTTATCCTGTGTTTCGTATTCGTATACTTGCTGTTGAGTGCACAGTATGAAAGTTACATTCTGCCGCTGGCGGTATTGTTATCCGTTCCGTTCGGTTTGATGGGTAGTTTCGTATTTGTCAACGGGTTTGCGGCTTTGGGAAGCATTCCGGCCTTGAAGATGATTCTGGGTTCTATGTCAAACGACATCTATATGCAGATTGCCTTGATCATGTTGATGGGTCTGTTGGCCAAGAATGCCATCTTGATTGTAGAGTTCGCCCTCGACCGTCGTAAGCAGGGTATGAGTATTTCGTGGGCTGCCGTTTTGGGTGCCGCTGCCCGTTTGCGACCTATCTTGATGACTTCTTTGGCAATGATTGTCGGTTTGATTCCGTTGATGCTGGCTATGGGTGTAGGTGCTCACGGTAACCGTACCCTGGGTGCTTCGGCCATCGGTGGTATGTTAATCGGTATGATTTTCCAGATCCTCATTGTTCCGGTTCTGTTCGTTGTCTTCCAGTGGTTACAGGAGAAGATTAAACCGATGGAATGGGATAGCATGGATGAAAGTGAAGTGGAAGCCGAGATTGAACAATATTCATTGAAAAACAATAAGAAGTAATGAAGAAACAACTGATTGTCATGATGTGTGCAGCTGCTACCTTGAGTAGCTGCCACATCTACAAAGCATACGATCGTCCGGATGATATTACCGCTTCGGGTATCTATCGTGATCCGGCATCGGCAACCGATACCTTGGCTGCCGATACAACCAATATGGGCAACTTGCCTTGGCGGGAAGTCTTCCGCGATGCGAAGTTGCAGGCTTTGATCGAAGAAGGACTTGCCAATAACGTAGACATGCAGGCTGCTGCGTTGCGTGTTCAGGAGGCAAAGGTCATGTTAACTTCTGCAAAGTTGTCTTATCTGCCTTCCATTAACCTGGCTCCGCAGGGAACTGCGACTAGTATGGATGGTGGCAGTTATGCCAAGGCTTATCAGCTTCCGATTGCAGCAAGTTGGGAACTTGATTTCTTCGGAAAGATTCTGAATACCAAACGTGGCCAGAAAGTGGCTTATGAGCAGAGCAAATATTCGGAACAGGCTGTACGCTCCCAGATTATCTGCGGCATAGCCAATATTTATTATTCGCTGCTGATGCTTGACCGTCAAGTGGAAATCACGACAGAAACGGCGGCTATCTACAAGGAAAATGTGCGGGCAATGGAGGCTATGAAGATTGCCGGTATGACCACTGAGGCTGCCGTTGCACAGATGCGTGCCGCCAGTCATCAGGTAGAGGCTTCGCTCATGGACTTGAAACGCCAGGTACGTGAAACAGAGAATTCCCTGGCTGTCATGTTGGCCAAGGCTCCGCAGACCATCGACCGCAGTACATTGGATGAACAGGTAATGCCGGAAGAACTGGCAGCAGGCGTCCCGATGCAATTGCTGTCCAATCGTCCGGATGTGAAGATTGCCGAAATGACTTTGGCCAGTGCCTATTACACGACCAATCAGGCTCGTGCCGCTTTCTATCCGGGACTGAACATTACAGGTACAGCCGGTTGGACAAACGGTTCAGGAGTATCTGTGACCAATCCGGGAGAATTCATGCTTCAGGCATTGGCGTCTTTGGCACAGCCGATTTTCAATCAGGGAAAGCTGATTGCTAACCTGAAGGTTTCCAAAGCAGAAGAAAAGATTGCCCAGATGAACTATCAGCAGACTATTCTGGAAGCAGGCAAGGAAGTAAGCGATGCGCTGTTCCTGTTTGATACCCAGAACAAGAAGCTGGTGGAAGACCGTGGACAGGTTGACCAGTTGGATAAGGCGGTAACGTATACCAAAGCCTTGTTCCAAAGCGGTGATGCGACTTATCTGGAAATCCTGACTGCCCAGCAGAACCTGTTGAGCGCTCAGTTGAGCGAAGTCTCAGACAATTTCCAGCGCATGCAGGCTGTTATCAATCTGTACAGCGCATTGGGCGGAGGTAGAGAATAAGTTAACCTTAAATACGAGAAAATTATGATTAGTCCTTTGGCTTATGTTGACCCCTCTGCAAAGATCGGTAACAATGTAACAATCCATCCGTTTGCCTATATCGACAAGAACGTCGAGATAGGCGACGATAATGTCATCATGCCTTATGCCAGCCTGATGAGCGGTACACGCATGGGTAATGGAAATACAGTGTATCAAGGAGCCGTGGTGGCTGCTACTCCGCAGGATTTCAACTATACGGGTGACGATACTATTGCCCGTATAGGAAACAACAATGTTATCCGCGAGAATGCTGTCATTATCCGGGGTACTTTTGCTGGAAATGAAACCCGCATCGGTAACGATAATTTCATTATGACCGGTTCCCGTATCTCACACGACGTTACGGTTGGAAACCGTTGTATCATCGGTAACGGTTCTCAGATTTCCGGTAACTGTATTATCGAAGACCATGCTATCCTGACATCCAATGTCTTGATGCAGGGAAAAACCCGTTTGGGAGCCTATTCTTTGGTGCAGGGCGGTTGCCGCTTCATCAAGGATATCCCTCCGTTTATCGTAGCGGCACACGAACCGATTGAATTCTACAGTATCAATACTGTGGTGTTGGAACATGCCGGTTTTCCTGAGACACTGATCAAGCATATCGCTCAGGCTTACCGCATCCTTTATAAGGCCAATACATCTCAGCACGATGCTCTGCTCCGAATCAAGGAACAGGTACCTGGCAGCAAAGAGATTGACCATATTATTGAGTTTGTAGCTTCATCCAAATTGGGGCTTATTCACTGATAAACGAATGGAATGGCGGTAAAGCGTGTAAAGAAAGATCGATCGGAACTTCGGAATGAGGTGTTGCAACAGGCTGTAAAAGCTTTTTTTAGTCTGGGAATCCGCAATGTCCACATGGACGATATAGCGGCATCACTTTCCATTTCGAAGCGGACGCTTTATGAGCTTTTTCAGGATAAAAGGCAGCTCTTGCTGGAAGTCATGCGCTTTCAGCGGAACGAGATGCATGATTATATGGCGAAGATTGCTTCCAAGGCTGAAAATGCCTTGGAGGTAATCTTTGCCTTTTATGAAAAAAAATCCAGTGAATTGTGTGAGATGAATCCGGTGTTCTTCCGCGATTTGAGGAAGTATCCGGAAATTCTGGAGTTTTTCCGGCAGGAGCAGCGAGATTCGGATAAGGCAGCGGCCGAACATTTCCGCCAGGGAGTGAATCAGGGCATTTTCCGCGAAGATATTAACTTTGATATCATCAGTAAGGCCATGTCGATGCAGTTGGATGTTCTGGTGTATTCGGATTTGGCAGAGAACTATCCGCTGGATGAAATTTACAGCGAAATTACGATTCTGCACATGCGGGGAATCACTACCGAAAAGGGAGCCCGGATGGTGGATCATTTTTTACAGACAGTCCGTGAAAAGCGCGTAAACTGACGGCTCTTTTGCTGCTTCCAACTTTCCCTTTCTTTTCATAAGACTGGAGGCGGTTCAGGATTGTCAAACCTGAAAAACTCTGTTATTCGTTTGCCTCTCCACTCACCTTTCACTATCTTTGCAGCCGTCTTTATGAGAATTCTGTATGAAGAATAGAGTTGCTGCAACATTCCTATTGACTTTATTGCTGGTATTGGGTTTGGGGGCCCTGCATTGGTTGCCCCGTATCGAGCTGGGAGATAAACCGTTACGGCGTGTGGACCTGTTGGCTGATATCCGTTTGGAGGCATCTCCGGTATCGGCCGATTCGGATACATCGGTCTTACCGGAACCGGTGAAGCCGACTTTTATAGATACGTGTAAATCCGGTATGACTTGTATCGAAGATTTTTCTGATTCTACCATGCGGGGAATGAAATCCTTTTACGAGGCTTTGATTAACCGCTCTTCGTTGGGGCGTCCGGTACGTATCGCTTATTTCGGCGATTCGTTCATCGAAGCGGACATCATGACGGGAGACTTACGTACTTTGCTTCAGCAGAAATTTGGTGGAAGCGGGGTAGGGTATATCCCAGTAGCTTCCAATTTATCCGGTTATCGTCCGACGGTTGTCCATTCCTTCAGCGGTTGGAGCAGCCATGCCATTACCGATTCGGTCTTTTTCGACCGGAAACGACAGGACATCTCGAACCATTATTTTATTCCTCGCCCCGGAGCTTCTGTCACGTTGAGGGGAAGAAAACAGGGGGAATACGCTGATTCCTGCAATATCTCTACGATTTATTTCCGGACCAATGATTCCATCCGTCTGTCCGCTTCTGTCAATGGAGGGGAGGCCCGGCATTTTGCGTTGGGAGGCGATAGCCTGATGCAGTCTGTATCGGTAACCGGAAATATCAAAAGCGTCTCCTGGAAAGTGGAGCAGCTGGATTCTGCGGCTACTGCGACTTTCTATGCCGCCACAATGGATCCGGCCAGCGGAATCGTGCTCGACAATTTCAGTACACGCGGCAGTAACGGACAGCAACTGATACACATTCCTTCCGCAATTTTGCAGCAGTATGAGCGTTTGCGTACGTATGATTTGATTGTCCTGCAATATGGATTGAATGTGGCTTCGGAACAGGGAGTGAACTATGCCTACTACCAGACGGCTATGGAAAAGGTGGTGAATTATCTGAAAAGGGAGTTCCCTCAGGCTTCTATCCTGATAGTGGGGGTAGGCGATCGGGATTACCGGACCGAGACCGGCGAATTGCGTACGATGCCAGGCGTGAAGAACCTTATCCGTTTCCAGAAAGCCTTGGCTGCCCAGACACATGTAGCCTTCTGGAACCTGTTCGAGGCGATGGGAGGAGAAGGAAGTATGGCGGAACTGGTCAACCGGAAGCCGGCTTTGGCAAATTACGACTACACGCACATCAACTTCCGTGGAGGTAAGTATTTCGCCAACTTGTTGTTTGAAACGTTCGTATATGGAAAGGAACAGTATGAAAAACGGAAAGCGTATGAGATGCAGTAGCCGATGGATATTTGGAATACTTTTCTGGGGAATGGCGGTCATGCTTCAGGCACAGGATGCTCTTCCTGAGAAGGTGTTGCCGGACAGGAATTCCGGTCCGGTATTCAGTGAGCAGGCAATGGTCCGTATGATGGGGTTGATAGACTGTGAACCTTCGATGCCCGTCGTGTTCCGGGAGACCCGGAAGAATGAAATCGAGGACCCGGAGCATACGCTTGACCCTTTTTGGAATAAGTTGATGCGTATGGAAGGGCCGGTACGTATTGTACATATCGGCGATTCGCACGTCCGTGGGCATGTGTTGCCATACGTTGTCCGGAAGAAATTGGAGGAGGAGTTCGGAAGCGAAGCGGTAGTGGACGAGGAAGTGACCTACCAGTCGTCCGGTTTGGCGGAAGAGACGGGCGAGCGGGGAATCGTGTATCACATGCTGGGAGTGAACGGCGCGACATACGGTACGTTTTATACGCCTGAACGCATACACGAGATAGCAGCATTGCATCCTGATTTGATTATTGTGTCTTTCGGAACCAATGAAGCTCATGCTCCCCGTTATGTGGCAGCCCAGCATCAGCAACACATGAGAACTTTGCTGGATGCCCTGAAGGAATCGTGCCCCGAATCGGCTATTCTGCTGACCACTCCTCCGGGGGCTTATAAGCGTCAAGGTCGAAGGGGAAGGGTCATCAATACCCAGACTCCTCAGGTGGTCGCTACCGAACAGAATTATGCCCGTGACCACCGGATGGCCATTTGGGACATGTATGACATCGTAGGAGGAAAGCAACGGGCTTGTCTGAACTGGGTAGCCGGCAATTATTACCAGAAAGACCGGATTCATTTTACCCGACAGGGATATACTGTTCAGGGATTATTGTTACACGAAGCACTGATTAAAGCATATAACAATTATGTGGCAACTCAATTTACCGGATCTCGAAATTGATTGGAAGAAACTGACGGACGTATTGACTTACGATCCTCAGCAGCCGATGATTTTCAGCAGTGGGCTTTTTCTTTGGCTGTTCCTCGGGTTCAGCCTGATTTACCTGCTTCTGCAGCGTAAAACGACGGCCAGGCTGCTGTTCGTTTCGTTGTTTTCCTATTATTTCTATTATAAGAGCAGCGGGTTCTATTTTTTCCTGCTGGGCATCGTTACGGTGTCCGATTTTCTGCTGGCCCGTTGGATGTACCGGACGGAAACCTCCTGGAAGCGCAAGCTGATCGTCTGCTGCAGCCTTTGTATCAATCTGGGACTGCTCTGTTACTTCAAGTATACCAATTTCTTTTATGAGATGTTGGCACCGCTCTGGCACGGAACATACCATCCGTTGGATATTTTCCTGCCTGTGGGTATTTCGTTCTTCACTTTCCAGTCGTTGAGTTATACCATCGATGTCTATCGGAAGGACTTGAAGCCTCTGTCCAACCTGCTGGATTATGTGTTCTATGTATCTTTTTTCCCTCAGTTGGTGGCGGGTCCCATTGTCCGGGCGCGCGATTTTATTCCGCAAATCCGGCAACCGTTGTATGTCTCGCCCGAGATGTTCGGTCAGGGAGTCTTCTTTATCGTAAGCGGCTTGTTCAAGAAAGCGGTGATTTCCGATTACATCAGTGTGAATTTTGTGGAACGTATTTTCGATAATCCCGGACTGTATTCCGGATTGGAGAATCTGTTCGGTGTCTATGGGTATGCGCTGCAGATATACTGCGATTTTTCCGGCTACAGCGATATGGCCATCGGTATAGCCTTGTTGTTGGGATTCCGTTTCCCCATCAACTTCAATTCTCCTTATAAGGCAGACAGTGTGACCGATTTCTGGCACCGGTGGCATATCTCTTTGTCCACCTGGTTACGCGATTACCTGTATATTTCGTTGGGAGGAAACCGGAAAGGGAAAATCCGTACCTACCTCAATTTGTTCCTGACCATGTTGTTGGGAGGGCTCTGGCATGGAGCTTCGTGGAACTTTATTGTTTGGGGAGGTCTTCATGGAGTGGCTCTGGCTGTCCATAAATATGTGCGTAGCCTGTTGGGGCGTGCCAAGAATTACCGGAGTACGGGATGGAAACGTTTCTTTGCCGTGGTACTGACTTTCCACTTCGTATGTTTCTGTTGGATTTTCTTCCGGAATACCACATTCGAAGGGTCGGCCACCATGATTCGCCAGATTTTTACAGCATTTCATCCGGAATTGGCCGGACAGTTGTTTACGGGTTACTGGAAGGTCTTTCTGCTTATGGGAGTCGGATATCTGCTGCACGCCTGTCCAGACCGTTGGCAGGAGGCTTGCAGCCGGGGAATGATACGTCTGCCGCTGGTCGGTCAGGCATTGGTTCTGATTCTGCTGGTATATCTGGTCATGCAGGTGAAGAGCAGTGACATCCAGCCTTTCATCTATTTCCAGTTCTGACCCGATTCTGTTCAGGCAGCTAAAAAGAAGACTGCGGTGCGATACTTCCCTTTTTAAGGGAGTATATCACACCGCAGTCTCTTTTTATGTTTATGGTGATTTATCGGTTCTTGTACATGTTTTCGTAGTAGTTCTGGTATTCGCCGCTGGTAACGGTCTTTACCCATTCCTGATTGTTCAGGTACCATTGGATGGTTTTGACGATACCTTCTTCGAAACAGGTTTCCGGATACCAACCCAGCTCTTCCTTGATTTTAGTCGGGTCGATGGCATAGCGTTGGTCGTGTCCCAGACGGTCTTTCACGAAAGTAATCAACGAATCGTTTATCCAGTCGATGCGGATCTGTCCCTGTTCGTCCAGTTCCTTTTTCTTCAGTACCTTGCGGTATTCCGGTTCTTCTTCCATCAGCCGGCGGATGGTGGCGATGGTCAGCTTCACGATTTCGATATTCTGTTTCTCGTTGTGTCCGCCTACGTTGTAGATACCTCCGTCCTGTCCTTTGTGAAGCACCAGGTCGATGGCCTTGCAGTGGTCCTCTACGTACAGCCAGTCGCGTACGTTGCTACCGTCGCCGTATACCGGCAGGCGTTTTCCTTCCAGGATATTCTTGATGATGAGCGGTATCAGTTTCTCCGGGAAATGATAGGGACCGTAGTTGTTCGAGCAGCGGGTGATGGTGACCGGCATCTGGTATGTATCGTGATAAGCCATCACAATCATGTCTGCGCTGGCTTTCGAAGCACTATACGGACTGTGCGGACACAGAGGAGTCTCTTCGGTGAAAAATCCTTCCGCTCCCAGTGAACCGTATACTTCGTCGGTAGATACCTGATGGAAGCGTACGTTCTTGCGCCAGGTAGGATAACCTTTCTCGTTTTTTCCAGTTACCCACGCACGGCGGGCAGCATCCAGCAGGTTTTGGGTTCCCAGAATATTGGTCTGCAGGAAAAGCTGGGGATTCTCGATGCTCCGGTCTACATGACTTTCGGCGGCGAAGTTGACAATGTAGTCGAATCTGTAGTCGGCAAACAGCCGGTCGGCCAGGTTGTGGTCGCAGATATTGCCTCGGATAAAGATACACCGTTCGTTGTCGATATCATCGGCAATGGTACCCAGATTTCCTGCATAGGTCAGTGCATCCAAGACCACTATCCGGATATCGTCGTATTTCGACAACATGTATTTCAAAAAGTTGGAGCCGATAAAGCCGGCAGCTCCGGTCACAAGATAGGTTCTCATATAAGATGAAAAATTTTTAATCGTGCAAATTTCGGAAAGTTTTTTGAAAGTGCCAAGTTTTTACGTTAGGAATCATGCAGTTCTATCACTTCCAGATTCTGGAAAGTACCTTGTTCGATGCAGAAGCGTACCAGCGTCCGTACCTGGTGGAAGCCGTATTTTCCGGCAGCACCCGGATTGATGTGCAGCAGGTTCAGCCGGGGGGCGAACTTGACTTTCAGAATGTGTGAATGTCCGCTGATGAACAGTGTGGGAGGCTGTTGCCTGAGCAGGGTACGTACCGAAGGGTCGTATTTGCCGGGATAGCCTCCGATGT
>ULWY01072206.1_pt1 | contig 15183 bp, 27 predicted proteins | sample 1960761 | NCBI WGS metagenome assembly ULWY01 (sample SAMEA4835824, study PRJEB28245) | human gut metagenome | biome: gut microbiome; material: fecal sample | place: Denmark | collected 2008
ACTTCAATTTCCAAATCCTTGCAGTACGCGACTAGAATAATCGTAGAGCGCGCCTTGATAACTCCATGAGAACCTATATACATTTCGCTAGTATATCCGTGCTCGTTACATTGGTAGAATCCATTGGCAAACTCACCAAACTCTTTCAAAAGGTACTCTTTTGACAATCCCCATCCGAAAGCAATAGAATCAGCCATAAACTCAATTCCGTTTGAATCAAGAGCCATATTTACCAATTCTCGCTTACTCGCGGCGGAATCCCATTTCCCTTTATATTCTCCGCACAATCCCAATCTTATGGCATTACGCTTCAACGTCAATAATTCATTGCTATTCCCCATACCATTCTCTCAATCTATCGTTAATTAAAGTGTTCACATACGCATAGGTTTTATCGTACCCGACAAGTTCGTGACACTTGCGGACACATCGCATAGCAGATTTCTCGTTGATGTCCGCGCGCTGTGCAATAACGGCATAGGAAAAACCATAGCGATTGTGCAGAACGTCAAGAACAAAGTTCCTTGCTACCGCTCTCGCAAAAGGAATATTAGTGTTGCCGACATATAAATCATCTGCATTCACTCCTTCCTTTTCCTCAGTACTCATAGCCGTGTTCACTTGTTCGCAAACCATCCGCTCTACCTTATCCATTGTATCATTACCTAAGTATATCATAGCCGTTAAATCTTATTTTTATCTTTATAAACGTAACCTACCGTATCACAAGGATATTTATCATCTGGTGATAAAACACCTGCATCTTCCATCTTCTGTCTGAAATCCACAGAAACCATAGGCACTAACTTGTGTAATCTAGAACCATCGGCGGCAGCCCAAATCGGCTTTAGATACTGAACAGGATTCTTAACCTTTACACCATCCCATTTGATTCCGTTCTGAATGAATGGTATAAAGATACCGTCTCGTTTCACTCCGTTAGCATCACACATCCTTACAATCCTGTAATCTCGGAATAGTCCGTATTTCAGTTCTATATACCATTCATTATACATAAGCTATTCCTTTCCCTGATTAAGAGCCTCGGCTGCTTGCTCTGCCAATATTGCTTGCTGACCGTGCTCAAAGTTCTTCTTCAAGTCTTCCTCTGTCTCTTCGGAAACTGGAGTGTTCATTACAGTTTCCAACTCTTTCTGCATACGACCGATGTAATCAAGTTTTTCTTTTGCGAACTTTGCAGCATCATCTGCATCTGTGAACGCTGTAATCGGATGAGTAATGTTGGCTTCTGTAATGATAACCATACTATCAAGCATATCCTGATAAGTAACATCTGTCTCAGGGAAAATATCATTTTCTTTCCCCTTTACTTCTTTCTTCATCGCGACAAGATTTTCAAGCCACGCGAATGTTGTAGTGGTAAGCGCGTGCCCTTCCATATCAACACCTCCCCAACGCTTAAAACGTGCTTCAAATCCAATATGTGTGTGGAAAATAGCACAATCCTTCAAAATTACGATGAAGAAATGACCGAAGTCGGTAACGCTTTCAACATCTTTTCTGTTGATTCCGACAACAACTTTAAGCAAACCTGCATTGTTGTCAACAGTCTTCTTTTTTGCAATTCTAGCCATAACTATATATTTATTTTTGTTCTACAATCGTTTTGTACTCGAAACCTGTGCAAGATGGATTCTCCTCAGAAGTAAACCTAATCTCATTAGGGTCATTGCAAACCCCATCCTTGAAGAAGAAACAATCCTTGCACGTATATACCAGCGTAATAATGTCTCCGCAAGCATCATCGTCAGGATTTGTGTATGTATATAAGTCTTTGCCCAAGCAATACGGGAACTCAGAATCTTCATCATTCAACAATACGCAATCCTTACAAGTGTATTTAGTCTGTGCCATGCTCCAATAATTTTCGTTTTATGTATTCGGTAGCCATAATCTTATCTTTGCCGTGTCTATAATAGAACGACATAACTGCTTTATACTTTACCCCAGCCAATCTACACCAATCTTTGATATTTTTAGTTTCTCCTCCAATAGTGATATTTATATTATTGCACTTATTGCGGTTTTGAACATCAAAATTCGCCCACCTGCAATTTTCTGGGCTATACCCCTTATTTCCGTCGATTCTGTCTATAGTAAGATGCTCAGTGTATCCATTTTCAATAGACCATTTCTCGAAATTTTTGTAGCAATATTTCCATTCGTCACATACCGTGATATTTTTAAAGAATAGTACTTTGCTTCGTAGCAATTTGGATTATAACATCTTGTTTTCATGTTCACCCAAATTTCATACAACCTCTTGCTTGCAGGATACTTACATCTGCAACTATTAATATTTCTGTAAAAAGTGGAAATCCATGTTGTAAATTCTTTGCCGCAATCAGGGCAGCGGCAGACAACCTTTTGATTTCCTTTCTCTTTACCGATTCTCTTAACAATCACAACACCTTTACTATTTATTGTCCTTGTTATTGCTGTCATTTTTTATTAAATCAATCTCGTTCTTTATATAGTATATTGCCTTCTCCAAATCTTGGATTCTTTGTTCTTTCTCTGTAAGATTTCTTTCAACCTTACCATTGCGCATAAGGTATTTCAATGCGTTCCCGACAGAAAAATCAAAGTGCTGGCATATCTCGATAGGCTCAACACCGCACAAATCCTTCAACCAAGCGTAATGGGATGGATGAGATACTTGCTCCGTCTTTTTGTTTGCAGATTCGTTTGCGAAGACGGAAACCTTCGCTAATTTATCCGCATCCACACCAATGGATTCATTTCTTTTAGTACATGATATTACACACACTCCATCAGCCATATCAATGACTTCAATGGCAAATGAGTCATATATATTGTTAGGGTCTATAATCTCGATAAACACAGAACTAGTAATATCTTCCAAATCTACCTTCCTAATCTGCAAGATAGAGCCAATCTTAATATCTTCAATCTTAATCATAAGCTATTTCCTTCTATATTAAACACCATAACAAAACCAAAGTAAACCAGCAACTTTCATCTCTTTTTCAGAAAGCAATTCAAAACAATCAAGGTTATAATCCTTACTGACACAAACCCTAATTGGAGGTGCAAATTGTTTTTGTTTCACAGCGATTGTATATAATGATTCATTGGGGAAAACTGAATTTACATCCTCAACAACCGCGCACATAACCCTGCCATCTTTTCTGACTTCCGCATAACTTTCTATTTTCTGCTTTAGCTTTCCATCGGAATTATTTATAAAAAACTCTTTTGGCGCAAGAAAAATATCACCAAGTTTTAATTTCTCGTTTTTATCCATAAGCTATTTCTCTGTTAAACGTTTGTAATACTCCTTACACTTTTTGTAAGCATCCGATTCCGATAACGCCATAGCATCATCAAAGGAAATACTATTATCCATCAAGAACAACCTAACATTCTTATCACCGAGCTTCTGTAAGTCTCGGTTGATATAATGCGAGAATCCGATTTTTGAAGCCTTGACAGTATTCTTTGCTTGGAAATAAAACTCATCATGCTCATCGTAGAAAGTTCCTTCCTCGTACACCTCGCACATCACGCCTTTTTCACAAAGCTCTGTGTCATGCTTTGTTTTGTTAAGTTCGTACACGTGAATACCAGTAATGGTATCTATCTTATCGTGACTTCTCCATCCATTCTTTGAAACCTTATAGCAATAATTTCTCATAAGCTATTCCTCCTTATCTTTAATTTCTACGAAATCTCCAATGCCCAAACGAGCCTTGTTGATGCAAGACGCAATCCAGCCAATCAAGTAGGCAGAAGGCTCGCCGCCATGTTCCATACCAATATCATCCTCGATATTTTCGCAGGCATGAGAAGCTTCATGGCAACAAACCCCCATCCTCATAGAATCCTTGCTTGCAAAATTAATAAATGAACAAAGCTTCTTATTCGCCTTTTCTCTAACTATATCGTAGGTTATTGCGTCATAATTGGAGAAATCAACCTTCAAAACCTCTCCATTTCTACCTTCGAAACACTTATTAGCGTCTTCTTGGTTCAAACCAATAGCGACACATAGCATTCTTGGATAGATAACAGGGTCGTATTCGTAATATCCTTTCTTCTTCATAATTCACGAATCAGTTTAGTTATACGTTTGTATTCCTTAAGAATTGGAGCATTAAACCACTCGGTTTTAACAATATACGTTTTATTCTGTTTTACAACTCCGACAAGTTGAGGATTACCCCATATTCCATACAAATCTATACGATACGCCCCCTTATCTGTGGCAACAAGATAATAAGTCTCTGTACTGATTCTGTCTTTACTCCCAGACGTTTCTACGATTTTGTCAACAGAGTACACCGTAATAGTGTCATACAACTCACGATTGCCTTCTTGAAATCTCTGATTTCTGCTACATGATGCCAATAGCGACACCACTGCAATTAATGCAACTAATAAAAACTTCTTCATATTCTCAACTATTTATGTTAAACATCTTTTAATTCAAGACCTAATAGAAAAAATCGCGTGTTCACGATTATGCAGTCATGGTCTTTGTTTGTTTTAAACAAACCACATTTTCCACCAACATCAACATTACATATATCATACATTCCTTGAACATCGAAAGCAGGTTTCAAAATGGTTTCTTCTTCTCCAACTTCTGCAAGAAAAGGTGTAGGATTCTTATAACGGCTTTCCCAAGACAGAACACCAAATTTATGTAGGAAACAATTATCTTTCCTCACAACATCTTCGTCTTTCAAAAACAGCCATACACCCTTTTTCACTTTATCAAGAATAGCAGCCGCTCTTTCATTATTTGCTTTATAGAAATTTGCACTCCAATAATCCATATCTCAACTATTTATGATGTAATCTACCTATATGATACCTAGAGCACACCTTGCACAGGTAGCAAGTATAACCAAGAGACTTTAATTTCGGATTCTGATTCAGAAACTCCCAAGCATCATCCTCTGTCTCGTATGAGACCTTCGCCTTCCATGAATGAACTTTTTTAGTCCAATGTTCGGGGTCTGGTTTGAACGGCGGTACTTTATTAGGATTGTGATGGTTATTCCTCATAGCTCAATGATATTAATGCAACTATCGTCAACTGTGACATAGCAATCAAGTGTCTCGCGTCTGTAGCCACCGAAATCAATAAGAATTTCAGAATCATCACTTGCGCAAATGAACTCTTTGTTGGCAAGCAATTCATCCTTCGTAATGGTTTTCTTAACCTCACTAAAATAAATTCTGCCAACCATAGGTGCATTGATAATGCCACCGACCTTTACAACATCATCATCTGATGTTATATATATGATAGGCAAATCACCTTTTGCATTCTCAAAGAACACGTTATTCAAAAGCTCTGATTTAGTCATAATCTGTTATTTTTTAGTTGATGATGGTTTGCGACCACGTTTCTTTGTCGTATCGCGCTTGCTAGCAGTGTAATCCAATGACGATTTCTTTGGTCTGCCTGGTTTTCGCTTTACAGGAACGGCTTCTTTATTCGGCAACTGCAACGTCTCACATTCCTCATCTTCGCCAAATTCGTTCTCAAACTCTCTTCCTTCACGCTTCTCTGAATCGGCATCATAGGCACGCTTCCACTTGCGCTTGGCAACCTTCAACTGTTCTTTCTTGAACGCCTCTGATTCCTCATGAAGCTTATCGTAGTCTATCTCAGGTGCATCAAACTCACCTTCAATACTGCATTCGGGAGTTTTCTCAACGTCCTTTGATTCCATTTTCTGATGAATGCGGTCTTCCTCTGAAATGTATGGCTCATCGTCAGCTTTCTGCTTATGACTGGCATTATACTCGTCAATGAACTCTTTAATTTCCTTCTTAGAGCATCCATCTTTTCTCATTTCAGCCAACTCAAACTCGAACTTCTGACGTTCAATGTCCTCAAATCTCGTTCCGTCCAAATCGCTTCCCTCATTGAGTACGTTGATTTTCTTGTTTTCCTCATCAGCTCTCATCTGTTTGTCAATGGCAATCTCCAATAACGCGTGATTAACGTCCGATTCCGTCATTTCATCGACCTCATAAGCCCTAGGGTCTTCACCAAGCTCGTTTTTCAGAAAGTTCTTCTTTGCTTCGATGCATCCGCTCGGCATAAACTGAGTCTCATCAAGATACATGTAAGGATGAATGCTCTTGATAGACATGATAGGACTCGGTGTACCGAAGTCTTGCAAAAGCTTCATATATTTGTCCGCATTCTGCTGATAAATGCAGTAGCATTCCTCCAAATTGCGCTTCTGAACAAGCACAACAGCCATTATCCAGAATGGGTCTTTACCATCCGTGTAGCGTTTCGGCAATCCCTTCGTCTGCAACGATGCCGCTTCCAACGCCTTATCAAGTGATTCTTCCTTTATTCGCATACATTCTCAACTGTTTTAAAGCATCCACCGACCATAGAAGGAACTCGAACCTTCTGTTTGCCTAGACTTGTATCTAAGAAGATACGTCCTACCGCCTTGCGGATGCTGTAGTTTCTATTTTCCGCCATTCTTCAACCAATCTTCAATCGTGGTACTATCACCATCAAAGGACTGACCGAAGACGTTTACCAACTTGACCGAACAGAGCAGATACGGAATGTTCTTGATGTTATCTGTTGATGGCTCTGTAGCATCCTGTACCAAAAACAACGCTTTCTTCTGTCTGTAATCGTCATACCAGAGAATCAGCGCACCCTCCAAGTAGGAATACAGACTATCCCATGCTTTCTCGGCAGCTTTTATCTGCTCAGTGATGGAAAGCTCGGTAGTTCCGTCAACATTATACCCGAACACGCAGACTGACAACGTAGCGTTGGTGCTCTCATGCCTAGCATTCGGGGCAACAAACACTCTCAATGCGTCACTCTCAGGATAGCTTTCGGTATATACACCCTTCTGCTTACCCTTTGAGTTCAATCCTTCCAATGACTTGTAGCGGACAGAACCGCCGCCGAAATCATCCTCCAGACTCTTACGTACTCCGTCTGCCTTCCAAGCTCCCTGCTCGGACTTCAAGTAACGCTGTATGTAGAATTTCTTATCTGCCATATTTCAAAGTCGGTAATTCGTAAATCAAACATTTATGCTGCAAATATACGCCAAAAAAACAAGCCAAAAACGAACTTTACATAGTTTAACAAATTGCAAATTTGTACCATTTTCCCCATATCCCCAATTAAATATATGTTATCCGCATAAATCTGATTTTTCATATTGAAAATTTAACATTTCACACAATCCCCATATAATAATAACACGTAAATAAACCATTGTACTCTCGCGCGCAGCCGTAGTAGGGGATGTCAACCCCTGTATATAGTAAACTATATACTCATCCCCTAAGAAGAATGCTTCGCAAACAACCCCTAATGATAGTCTAGTGAAAACTGCAATCTATAAATAGCAAAAACATACATTAAACCCGAAAACGACCTTACTTTTCCGCAAAAAATGAAAATTGATGTAAAAAGCTCGATAATTGAGTTCTAAGACGTTTAAAATACTCTGGTGGTAAACTATAACGCGAATCTGCATAAAACGCTACCTGACGCACAGAAATAGCTAAAAGTAGATACTATGAAACTTTATGCAAAAGAAAAAGTAGATATGATATTCTCAAAAATGCTCAAAATTCGGTAGAAAAGCTGAATTGGCGAAATCATAGTATTTTACAAAAAAATAAAAATAAAAAAATAAAAAATTTTCGGAAGAGAGCTGACCCACCCTGCGAGTGCCAAAAGCGGGGGGGTGGGGTGTGGTTTGCCCTATATAGGTGTAAATCTCTGAAAATCAATACGTTGTTTGCGACAAAAAGGGACGTTTTCGGGCAAAAACACCCCAAAAAGTGGCTTTTTCGTTTCTGTTTTCATTTTCTGTAAATTATCCAAAATAAGAGAAAAAGCAAAGAAACAAAAAGTAAAAAGATAGAACGTTTCTGCAAAGGTGCAAGAAAACTCGAAATTTCCAAAAAGTTTTCTGTTTAGAATTAATCTAAATAAGAAACGAAAACAGAAAGCGAGTACAAACAGAGCGAAAAACCAAACATCAAACTTTATTTAGAAATAATCTAGATAACTGAAAGCGTATCAAATAAGCGGCTGCAAACATACATCTAAGACGGAAAACGGCTGCAAACATCAAATAAAAGCGTTTTAGGCGTTTTCCTATATATAATGTACTCGCACACGTACATAATAAAGAAAACGGCTGCAAAGTGATTTTTTCGGTCAGCAAAGGTGCAAAGATAGGTAAAACCTATGTAATCACACAACAACCCCACATTTAACCCCTTATTTTGCTATTTCTGATATAGCAAATCGGTGTCCTTATTTATTACCAACAAGAAAAAGCGAGAAAAAACACAAAAAATCTCATATTTTTTGCCTAAAAGTTTTGTAGATACGGAAAATTGTCGTACCTTTGCATCGCAATCAAGAAACAACGAGATTACTTCTAAGCAGAGAAATCCTGTTATATCTATATTGTGTGTTCTTTGGCTTATTTACATTTAGCGTAATAAAATCTATCTTATATATTTGTGCGCTGCTATCTTATCATATAACGTATTACGTGTAATACAACATATTAGATATTAGATAACAACAATACCAAAATATAGGATATACGGATAAAAGCTAACAAACCGTATCAAATGATATGTTGATGATACTATATAGTGTATCGATTATTAGGTTTGTTATTTTCCGTCAAGGTTAAAAAACGGAAAAGCGGCTGCATGCTTATTGCAGTAGTAACAATTCGAAATGGTTTGGCTATTATACGGAAGGTAGCTACATTATTACTTATTATTCCCAGCGTTGAAACATTCAGAAGTGAGTAGAGAAAAGTTAGAGTACCGAAATAAATTGAATGATAAATGAAAACCAAATACAATAATAAGTAACTGTTATATGTAGGCGAAAACCTCAGCCGTTGGCAATTAGGCGGATTAATTGATAGCCACAAATTAGTAACTTTAAAAAATTAGCAATTATGATGTACGGTGAATTTGTAGAGCGCACAGGCGTTTATGTTAGTATTGATGAGTTCAATACTATTGTTGAGGTTTATAATAATAGCGATGTGAACAAAGATGAGTTTTGCAAGTTGTGGGCAAAAATGAACTTTGCCAGAGTTAAGGCTGCAAAGGAACAAAAAGCAAAGGAGGCAAAGGAGGCAAAGGCTATCGAGTACATTACAAAGGTACAAAATAAGCTATCTGCAAAGTTAAATAAAGATTTTATGGTTAACTTCAATATGTTAGCTATTCACGTTATCGGCTCGGCATCTTACCAGAAATTAGTGGATGCTATGCACGTATGCGGCATTATTGAGATTGATGAGTATTGTCCACTTGGTCATTACGTATCAACTCTGGACAACTCTATAAATGAGTATTGGGAAAAAGTAGCAGAAAAGCATATTTAAACAAAAACCCACTACCTTAAAAAAGTAGTGGGCGAATCAAGTTAAAAGAAAAACTAATAACTTATGATTACTTCTAAGCGGTTGCAAAGTTATTAGTTTTTTCAGATATAAGCAAATTAATTAGTAACTTTTAAATATTTTAGGTATGGAATTAGAAAATGCATGGTACAATTTTATCACTGAGAATAATATTGCTACCGAGAATGAGGTTAATTTGGTAACTGATATAAACGGCTATTCAGAAAGTGCGTTTTTGGCTATCGTATACGCTCGTACTGGATATAGAAGTTATGAGCAGTTATTGGATGATGGCTATTCAGCAAATGAGAAATTAAGCGAGTATTACGATATTTAATATGGAGGGTGTAATATGGTAGTTTTTGAAAAGTTGTGCTTGCACGCACAAAGAATGGTATTATATGTAGATAATACCCGTGAATTTTGCGATATTAAGTGTGAAATAACAAAGGTTATTGAGGAATATCTGAAAGCAAATAAGTTTGTTAGTGTAGTACGTTTAATGAATGATGATACTTTGAAAGATTTAGTTTTCAAGTCTGCAAAGTATCATTTTAAACATGATGGAGAAATGCCGACTCAGAAAGAGAGAAAGCAGGCTTGTGCTTATCTCGCTTGTACTATGATTAATACGGCAAAGGATAATTTGAATTTAAACTAATTGGATATGGATATAACAATACCTTTCGTTTTCGCCATTATATCTTACGTATTAGGCATTATTGTAGGGCGCAATTGGAACAAATACGTAAAAGAGTAAATAACCTTTTAAAACGCAAATAAAATGAGAAAGATAGAGCAAAGAATGGTTAACGCTATAAATAATAAAGTTAACTACAGAGAAAGTAATACAGAAGTAATTGTTAAGGGTGCAAATGTATTTGTACGCTTGTATGATACATATATATATGCAAAAGTACGTGGCAAGGTGTATTTTTCCGATGGTGGTTTTAATACGGCTACAACTAGCAGCCGTTTGCGTGCGCTTGGTGCAGACTACAGCACAAATAACAAATTGTGTGGCTGCAAACTTACTAGCCAAAAGGAAATGCTTAATTTGCGATATTACGGCAAAAAGACAATATCATAAAACATATTGGATAGGTGCAAAGATAGTCGGTATCTGGTAGCGGTTCGATTCCGTTTGCACCACAAAATATTGCTTAAAAGTTACTATAGCCTCCAAATTCATAATTTGGCACGGCACAAATTTAAAGATAGGAGATTTACTTATGTATGAAATATCAGATATTAGTACGTTTTATTGCCCAAAGGCAAAGGAATATTTGGCAGCAGAAAAAGAGGTATCTGAATTTGCCGACAAATTGGCAAAAGAAAAAGGGTACACAAATTATAAGGTGTGGACTTTGAAAGTATACGGCTGGCGATGGAATATAGAAATAACTAACAACGATTAAGGATAGGAGAAAAGGAAATGAAAAAGTACCGTTTATATGTTAAGTCTGAAAAAGACTTGAAAGCGTTAAATGAGAAAATTGCTATTGATAGCTTATTTTCAGTTGGTGAGACTATCACAAATAACCCTCTTCATATTGGAGAAAATATTTTCAGTGACAAACGTATTTTTGATAGTGTGAAAGAATATGCTTTTACACACAATTTCGTATCACTAACTTTATATCAGACTATCGAAGAGAAATTTGCGGTATTAAAGTCTGGATATGAGCAAATATTTGGTAACTTTGCTTTTATCCCTGCTGGCGGTGGATATGAGAATAACACTTTGATAAGTTACACTTTGGAATTTGCAGGTTATTCTTTTGTACGCACAAATGTAGTTAAGTTGTCTTTGTTCTATTTACGAAATCTCTTAAATGAATATACCTATTATGGTGGTGCATGGAGAGATAAGAAATGTATGAAGACTATATTATATAATGAACTTTAAACAATTCGGATATGAGCAATACAGAGTTTAAAGATTTAATTATTCGTATCTTGAATAAAGGATGGATGCACAATAATGAGCCTATAGATACGACTAAGTTTGAAAAACGATTGGATAGTACAACGTATCTGGAACGTTTCAAGCAGCGAGTAGAGAACAAAGCGGATAGATATTGTATTAGCGAGCATGATGCAGTATTCAGTATTTTCCGTAATACTAATATTTTAACTAAATAGGGATATGACTACAGAAGAAATTAGAATGCTTACCAAAAATGAATTGGTAGCCGAATATGAACGTACCATTAAATGGTACAAAGAGCACAATGTTAATCGTAATTTTAGCAAATACGCTGAAATGTTTTGGATATTGTTTGATGATGGAGCAAATTCCTATATGTGGGCAATTGATACCATTTGCAGTTGGTTTCCTGATTGCAACAAAGAAGAATTGGAAAAGGAATTGGATATGTATATTTAATAGTAACTAATATGAGTGACAAAGAAATGAATTTGGCTATCTTAAACAAGTTGTATGAGATAGCCTTTGCAGTATGGGAGAAGATGGCAAAGGTAGCCGATTACGGCTCTTATACTGCAAGCGAGATTGCTAATATGTTAAATAAGGAGTTCAATTTTAGCAATGAGCAAAATGAAGACGAAAAGGTAACTGTTAGTGTTGGTACATATACTTGCAGTTTCCCTTTGAAGAATATCTTTTATTTTGTTTCAGTCTTCGAAAAGCTAGCGAGTGTTGGCAGAAATGCAAGGCAATTTGTATTTGAAGAGTCGGGCGAATTATTGGGAAAGGCTACCTTTGTAGTAAGCAAAGGAATGAGCGAGCTTTGCAAATTTGTTGCCGATGATGAGTTGCGCCCTGTTATGAACTATATCATATTGGATGCAGCTAACAATTGTTTGGTTGCAAGCGATGGAAAGAAATTGCTTTCTTTTCCTGCAAAGGTATTGGAACATTCGGGAGATTTATCAAACTTCTATATCAGCCCAAAGAAATTTGTTTTGATGTGCAAGAAAATGAAGAAAGGAGAAATCTATAATGTTACAGCCACAAAGGAAAAAGTAAGCGAAAATGAATGCAACAAATTAGAATTTGATGGTATTGTTTCTAATATCGGCTACATTGGCAGATACCCAAATTGGAAGAGTGTTTTCCCAAAGGTATCAAATGAACTCGCTTTGCACTTTGATAAAAACGCTTGGAATGAGATAAAGAAATTCTGTAAGGTTGCAAAGAAAGATGGTGCAAATACTATTAGTTTGCACGGCTTATCTGGAGAAAGTAAGATTACCTTATCTTATGATGATTGCAAGCGTGAATTGGCTATCGAAAACAAATTGCAGCATACCTTTGAAATTGTATCATTTATGATTAAGTCTATTGTTGCTTCCGATAGTGTTGGTACATTATATCTCGGTATGTCTTCTTCTCATGCAGCAGTTGCCACAAATAGTGTTGGTAATATCTATTTGCTTATGCCAGCCGTATATGAGGGTAGAGGCTATTCAGTAGATACTAGATACGTACCATTTGATATTGACGTATTGAAAGAGCGTGCAAATGAGCGCACAAATGAGCCTATAGAAGACGTTATTACTGCAAAGGTGGATAATGTTACAACTGAGGAAAAAGAGTGCGCTACAGAGGAAAAAACAGAGCAAACAAATAAATCTGCAAAGGTAGTATCATTGGATAAGCCTAGCAATAAGTTTAGCTTTGCGGCTATCGGTGTAAATGTAGGCGATAAACTTACATTTGTTGATGGCACAGAGGTTATTGCAGCAGAAGACAATAAGGTATCATTTTGTGGTGAACTGTTCACTTTGTCGGGATTCTGCAAAGAGTTCATGCCCGATGATAAGCGAACAAAAAGTAATTCCTATCGTGGATGCGCTTTCTTCTTTAAGGATGGCGTTAAATTGGAAAAGCTATTTAAGGAGCAGCAGAAGAAGTTCTATGATGGTACAAATGCTTACGAGAGCCTAGGAGAAATGTTTATTTACTGGTTTGATTGCGGAAACTTACCATCCACCACAATACAGAATGCATATAGAGAATGCACGAAGGAATGTAAGGAATACATTATGGAAGACCTCTTCCATCTTTGCGACAAGAAACAATTCTATCAGTTCGTTAAAATCTTCAACTTCGGTAAGAAGTAATATGTATCGGTCAGAAAATAAAACTCACAAATATAACAATTAAAAGTAATACGACTATGAAGAAAAAGACTATCAAAGAAGTGATTGATACATTATATCTCAAATATAAGTGTATTGACAACGAAGATGTATGGGTAGAGATTACAGATAAATACATCTGTATCAATTGGAACTCATTTATGAGCAGCTTTGTAAATATGCTGAGAGTGAAACAGATTGCATCTTATTTACGCAAGTTCACATCATTGCCAATATATGACGCTTATTGTAATGTTTATTAATATATTAAAGACTATGGAGATTAAGAATGCTGCTCATTGTCCTATCAATGACAAAGACCTTTGTCTTGATGAGTTGGTAAGAGATTTGTTCAATGATGGTCAGTACGCTTGGAACAAAGACAACACAGAAATGGTTGGATTTGTAGGAAACGAGCCAGTATTGGTACGACAGGAAACCGATAACAAATTGCTGGTTAGATTTTTTGGCGATGCTTGGTGTCCTGATATTGTTGAGGAATGGGTGAAGAGAATTGAACACGATAAGAATAATGATGTAGATTACGTGATAGATACTTATATGTTTGGGGTGATTGAGAATGACAGAGAGCGTAAAAGTAGAGATTTTCATGTATCATTCTGTTATCGTGGATAATAAATAGCAGAAAGTAACGTTTTAAGTAATAAGAGATAGGATAGGAGATAGGAGAAATGAAGACAATAGAAATCAAGAATGAAGGTGGCGCATCTGTAAAATACGACATCGTGAACATCGGATGTAAGGATTGCCCTTATTGCATGATGGCAGAAGGTCACTACCTTTGCCGTTCCGACAAGAGCTGCAACGCAAAGGCAAACATGACCGATGATGATGAGCCAAAGCAGAAAGTAATAATATACAGTCGTGTCTCTACTGAAAAGCAGACATTGGAGCAGCAGGAAAGAACAATCAACGAATGGTTGAATTGTCACAATCTGAAAGCTACTCACGAAGTGAAGGAGGAAGGAGTATCGGGCAAGGTATCTTATAAGGATAGAAACCTTGGTAAGGTAGTATTGCCGATGCTTGATAAGGGTGATATACTTATTGTGTCAGAGGTCAGCCGTATCGGTCGTTCCATGAGCGACATCAACAAGTTTGTGAATGACGAGCTGAAACCACGTGGCGTGCGCTTGGTTATCGTTCAGATGGGTATTGACCTTGATTGCAGCCACCTGAAAGCGATTGACGAAATGCTACTGTTCGCTTTCTCATTCTCGGCACAGATGGAGCGTGAACTCATTCAAGAGCGAACACAGAGCGCATTGGAAGTACGCAAGCAGAAGTTGGCACAAGACGGAGAGTTTATTTCAAAGTCAGGTAAGGTCGTAAAGAAGTTGGGCAGACCTAGAAAATGTGACTTATCAAACGCACAGAAGGCGGCATCGGAAAAGCGCAAGAAAGAGGCTGCCGAGAAACCTTGTAACAAAGCTATATGGAATGTGGTTAAGAAGTGTACCAATGACTTCACAGAATTAACCACACCTAACTTTGCCGATGCAGCTATGATGTTGCAGCAGATGGGTGTTTATTCGTCCACTGGCAAGGTATTAACCAAAGAACTAGTAAGAAGTGCGTATTACAATCTACGCTCAGTCTATGGCAGTCAGGTTTA
>ULWY01021768.1_pt1 | contig 15099 bp, 13 predicted proteins | sample 1960761 | NCBI WGS metagenome assembly ULWY01 (sample SAMEA4835824, study PRJEB28245) | human gut metagenome | biome: gut microbiome; material: fecal sample | place: Denmark | collected 2008
GCGTTGAGTACCATGCTAGAATACTCGTCTTTAACATCTTCGGGAGACTTAATTACAACTTTTCCGCCAAACCCGAATATCCAGCTATAAAAGACGCTGCCAACAGAGGTTTCGATTATGGCGCGGAAGGATTTCATATCATTGACCAGCACATGAACATCTTTGCCGAACTTATCTATGATTGCATCCATAACATCGTTGCTGCACACCAGTTCGATCTGCTTTCTCTGGCCGTTGTACATCCGGAACATTGAGTTCAGGTAGACATTCAGGTCAAAGTTCTTCGGAGGATACACAGCGTCATCATCAAGAATTTTGGGGCATCTTGCAATGCGATCTACGCGGAAACTGCCGATCCCTTTATGCTTTTCAGAGAAGCCAACCACATAATAGTAATCGCCATTCCAAATCAGCTTATACGGACTAAACACATAGGTGTAGCCATCATATTTCAGCTTCTGTTCCTTTCGGACATTGTAGGTGAAATACTGGAACGACACTTTCTTGCTGGCATTGATCGCGTCGTTCAACGCCTCCATGATGTAGTAGACCTTCTCGTTGTCGGCTTTGAGGCGATTCTCTACATCAACATTGCGAACAAGCTTCTCCGTATTATGCTGGCTTGCGAGAGAACCGAGCTTTTCAACCAGGGCGGCGCTCTTCTTCTTAGGTATGAATCTTGCAGACTCTACAGCGTCAATCAATGTCTTGAGCTCCGGCAGATCGAATCTCCGGCCAATGAGCGAGAAACGCTTTTGCGTCGAAGGGACAACCTCAATTTCAACTCCGAGTTCCTGGAGAACTTTTATATCATCACCCACGGTTCCGCGAGAGGTTGAGATACCATACTCTTTTTCGAGCTGCTCCATTATCTGAGCTATCGTCAGATAGTGATCCTCGTCTGTCTGCTCATAGAGCATCTTAGCCACATAGAAAGGGCGAAGTTTTGCCTTTATATCCATGAGTTCACCTTACCACTTCGTATTCTCGACATCAAGAAGTTTCCATCCTGTAAATGCAGTATTCTATTATAGCAGATATCTATACATTTTTCTATTATTCCATCCAAATTCCGTCTTTTACAGTGAAAATATATCTCCATGTATGAATTGGGACGATATCTACAATCATATAAAAGGAATCGTTTGTAAAAGGCATTTTCCTCAACAGGATCCTATATCGGATTTAATGAGTTTGCCGATTTCGTCACAAGCAGCATCAGATAACACTTCCGATTTAGCTACTACGATTCTGTTTGGGTTCGAAACATAACACGCCATTGAATGAGGAATGATAGGAATATCAACACTTTCAAGCATGGAGAGGTCATTCATGCTATCTCCGACTCCCACAGTGACACCAGTTTCAAATTGCTTTTTGAACTTTGTTACGGCAGTTCCTTTGTTAATTGCAGTTGGCACACAATACACTTTTCTACTGTCACAGAATGTGTTTATTAGATTCGAGTCAATGCAGCATTCAAGGTGCTCTAAAAGCTTAGGCGGGTCGGCAGCATCAATATAGGTCAAAAACCTATCGCTGTATCTCACCGGCTTGCCGCCATAGTATTCCAAGAGTTTCCTGGCCGTGTTCATTTCTGGCTCTGAATTTCTAACTTCCCTTATTGAGTTTGCAAGCCATGATTTGTCTTGTAGCCCGTTTTTTAAAAGCACCGCCCCGTTCAAGATAAGTGCATATTCTGAGTGCAGACAATTCAGCAGCTTGTAAACTCTGTCATATTGAGCCATTGTTCTTGCTGTTACCGCAACTATCGAAACCTCTCGGCAAGAAGAAAGAAAGTCAAAAGTCTTTCTTGTTATGTAGCTCTGCTCTTTATTGTGAAGCATTTCTGCTACTCGTTTCGGAACATTAAGGCTTTTCTTGTGTGAATAAATGAGTGTATTATCAAGATCGCAAAAAAGTGTTATCAAATCATCATCTCCGACTATCTATCTAATACGACCGGTACCTCAACATGCGTGACCCTTTTTTCTTCTTTCTTATTTGTCCAAGGCATATCGATACCTAGCAACTTACCCACAGCAAGAGCAGGAATATTGACATTACTGGCCGCACACGCCATCTGGACGCCTCCGGACATTCTTGTGTTTACTTCAAGCAAGTAGGGGATTCTGTCCAAATATTTGAACTGTATATTGCAAGGGCATTCTAGAGGAATTTGAGTATAAAAATCTTCACAAGTCTTCAAAATTTCCGAATCATAACATACCCGTTCAATACGAGTTGAGTCTTTTATTCGAGGAATCGCAATAAGTCCTCTGGATGTTTTCAAGCAGTCAACGCTAATTTCTTCATCTGGGAGGAATGGCATTATCATTATCGGCGAGAGCACACCTTTTTCAGACAAAGCCTCAACTGCTGCGTCAAAACTGATACGAGTCGTTTGTTTCTTGAACAAGGCTGCATATCCTTTGCGATTATTGTCAATTAGCCGATAGCTCTTTCCGCCTTCATCATGTACGAATTTAAAGCAGACCCACTTGTATTTCTCAGAAAGTTCCTTATAAGCTTCTTTGAACTGCTCGACATTTGTTGCAATAAAGAAATCTGGAATCGCGCCAACATCATGCTGTATGAAGAACTGATAGGCTCTGTGCTTTTGGTTGAGGATGGAGACATACTGATAATCGTCCACCATTATCCTTATTCCCGCGGCAGTAAATCGATCCTTGTATTGACTTATAGACACCATCTCTCTCCTGGGCATGAACAAGTCGATACCGTGCTGTTGGCAAAAGTCTAAGCAGTAAGAAACGTACTGCTCTCCTTTAATCACGGGTTCTTGATACCATTCATCACACACGTTCATAATCGGAGAATACGGGTGTTCATTGCTCCCGATTATCTCAATGTCTGGAATGGCTTTTCTGATAAGGTTTATTATGTTGTAAGCAGTGCTGAACCAATGGTTCATCCATACTCTTGCCATGTTTAGCTCCTTTAATCAGCAAATACTTGTTGTTTCTATATAAGCTTTTAAAGATTGACACCATAGTCTTTCAAAAACTGGATCAAATCTCCTGAGTAGCCGATTCCGGTGGGAGAAAATACCCACTCATTTTTGCTTCTTCTGATTTCGCATAACAGCAATACTGAGCTCGGTGGGAGGTTGTCAAACTCAACGAGAGTTCTTTTCCCAATTTCAACATTGCTATGCAGACGAATGGCAGCAAGCTGAGAAAAATTCTGATTCCTCTCCACTGCATTGTACAAGCTTACAAATATAATGATTTTTTCTGTATCAATCGTTGCGTTGTTTAGATTAATGCTAATTGAGTCCTCTTGCATATAGTCGTTATCATCATCAAAATAAACAATATGTTCTGAATCAGACCAATTATTATAAAAGACGAGGTCTGTATCGCGAGAAATTCTTCCATCCCTGCTTACAAGAATTGCCCATAAGAAAACATCAAATTCAATCTCTTCATGTTCTCCCTCTACGCATAACCATTCAAACCCAAGTTTTATTTCTTTTGAAATATTCTCGGGTGTTAGAATAATACTGTTTTCATTTATGTGCGTTGTCATATCCTGAATCTCCATTATGTTCATTCATTAGGCATCTGCTATCCTCTTAATAAGCCCACAAGCTCGATAGTTTATAAGTGGGTATTCGGTAACTTCTATATTCTTTTCTTTTGCTAATTGGTATAGGTGACCAAGGTGCTCATAATCATCAAGGCTGTGAACAAGTACCTTCCAAGGGAGGCGCCTTAACAAAACTCTTGTTGCTTCCCCAACACTCGGCTTAACATAGTTAATGTCAGCTATATCAAAAGTTTTGCAGATTCTCTGCACTTCATCCATGCCGCTTGTCTCCGCTTGCTGTTCTATGTGCCAGTCCAAGTTGAATTGGAAGCATTTTTCTATTGTATCAATAAACTGATACGTGAGGTCCTCACCGCGCAGCTCTGAATAAAAAGCGGCACCATGATAGTCCATTTCGCCAATGATGTCTGAACGATAAAAAGTTCTGCTTATAAGGCCTGAAACCACAGAATTCAAGCACGAACTGGCGATTAAGAAATCATCGTGCGTTCCACACTTTTCGGCAATGTATGCCGGATCGGAAAGAACGGCAAGTCCGGGTGATACGCCAGGAAAATCCCTCATTGCCATTATAAGCTCATTTTGAATAGCTCCTTTTCCAGTCCAACCATCAACAAACTGGATTGAATTTGGGCAATGACCCTCCAATATGTGATTCATTGCGTTTCTATCTATTCCTTTGCCTCGTATAATTGAGATAGTATAGTGCTGAACATTCGCCTTATATTTTGCCTGCAAATATCGTTTGATTAGCACTCCGATTGAAGTGCCAGCTCTAGCGAGAGAAACCAACGCCACATCTTTGCCCTTGTCGTTCCAAATTTTCTCTGCGACAACCGCTACCGCGTCAGCTGTGATCTGGGAGCTCATTGATAAGGCTCGATTATATGTAGACATATATGCAGGAGACGGCTTGTATTCCAATGGCAGCATCTCCGAGTAATGGATTCCACTTTGTATGAACGCTTCTCTTTCTGCTGTTCCCAAAGGCTTAACAAGTCCTGTTATATCTTTCAACAGGATAGTGACATCTTCAGGGTGATAAGTACTAAACATCATCGGTACCTGCCAAACACAAGATTTCTTGACACCCAAACTCTTTGAGTATCATGCTCAATTCGAATAAGCCGCGAGCATATGCTCCCTTTGCGTCGCTAATGATCACTGCGACATCGTATGATTGGAGATTATAGATGAAGGTATCTCTTCGAAAATCATATAAGCTGTGAACACGGAATCCCGTCTCAATTGGGTATCCCGGAAGTTTGCTTACTCCAATCGGGCTTCTGGTTGTAGCATGGCATTTGATGCTTTTTACATCTTTTTCGTCTTCAATTGCTTTTCCGATCAACAACGCCGGCAGCATACATTCTTCTGTCCCGAGGATCAAAACATCTTTTCCCCGAAAGGCACAATGGCTCTTTAACAGGTCAATTTTGCTGACACAAAACTCGTAGTAGTCAGAAATGACGACGCCCAATCTTGGGTCAGGAAGACTCTGCGCAAGTACAGAAGTCAAATAACCGGAACGGCTGTACTCATTTGAACATAGTGATGCAGCCTCCACATTGATGGATTCAACGGCAGAGGAGTAGTCAGTATTGTCAAGCTTTAGTAAGCAAACGCTTTCAATGCCTTCGTCACGCCATCTCTGAAGGTTGTCCTCGGAGAGACGATTGATAATTGATGCCGCTACTATCTTTTTCCCGACTATTGAAGGATAGCAGGCTCTCAAACGATTGACCATATTAATGAGGGTTTTCCCCGTTGAAAACTCATCGTCTACAAGTATGATAGTTTTCGTCTTGGAGAAGAAATTGTTTAGATTGTCTGCAACAATTTTCTGTTCAGTTGCATGACTATGTTCTTCGGTAAAAAGAATATAGTCTTTGACATCCGTGACAATCTCTCTGGTAGTGTGTATGTACAAACACTCGTCCGATATTGTTTTTGCAACAACGGCACCTATGGCGGTCGCCGTTTCTGCAAAGCCAATAACAAGTCTTGCGTCACCATACTTAGCGGCAACCAGTTCTCCGAGACTTGTCATCATTTGCAATGCCGTAGAAGGTGAAACGGGAATATGTTTCGCCTGCAAAGGATTCACTAACAAATATGGGCGCCTACTATTATTGATTCTTTTTGCAATTCTTAAAATGTCTTTTTCTTGATATCTTATCATACAAAAGTCCGACTCCTGGATTTTTATTCTTCTCGAACACCATATATTTCAGCAAGGGTTAATATTTTCCTTGCCCATTTAAGGTGACACTTAACCTCATTCATTCTTTGTCCATCTGAGCTCTTGGCCACAGCGAGACTGTTGGCAGACCAATTGACGATGTTGTATGCGTCATCGTAGTCGCATTTGCGTACCTTAAGGCTCTCATATATTATTGGCAACTGCGAGGGATGGATTGCTGTTTTGCCAATAAAACCGTTCAGTTGATCCAACTCGAGTTCTTTGCGAAGGCCGTCCGCCCACAGCTTGGAATCGTCTGTGCCAAAGTATTCCCATACCGGGCCTGAAACCACATAATCTGATGCAAAGACATTAATGATGTTCACGAGAATATCTCTGATTACTCCGATCTGATAAATGTTTTGGGTTTCTGTTCTTCGCAGACCGTACATATTGCTGAAATCATTTCCACCTACTCTTACATTTAGAATGTAGTCGTGAACAGTGTCTAAATGGTGTTTTATTGACCAAAGAATATCTACCCTATTACCAATGTCAGCCACCGTCTTGCTTTCTAAAATTGGCATAATATAAAGCCGATCTTTTCTTCCGCAATTGTACTCCTGGATTAGCTGGCAATAAGCATAGCAATTTGTTAAATCAAACTTCGGAAGAATATATCCCGTGAGAATTGATTCGACTTCACCTAGGAAAGTATGAATTTTTGCGAGATGATCTGCTGACCTAACCCTAACGAACAGCAACGGGAGATTCGCACTGCTTTTGCTTAGAGTGGTTAGTGTATTCTTCAATTGTTCTTCTGCTTTCTCCAGACTGTCATCACTAATAGAGTCTTCTAAGCACAAAGCAAGGGAGGTAAGATTTTTTAACTCATGATTTACTATTTTCGCTACGATGCCATCATTCAAAGCGGGAGTGTATAACAGACCTCCTACTCTATACTGGATATCATCTTTTATGAATTTGTTCTGCATTATTTTACCTCCGGGATTAGTCATGTTAGAGCAAGAAAACTACTGCAACAACGGCAAAATAAATTGATATCGTTAGGTGCTCGTTCTTTCTCCGCTTCTCATATGTTTTACAAGTCATAAATGTAATCAGAATTAGCGCTAAGAATTTAATAACAAAACCCATAAGCAAGCCTCACTTTTCTACAGTATATGTGGCTTACCTGCTGCTTGTGATTACGGAATGAAGAAACGGAAGAATAATGCGGCTCCATTTCTAAATCCGCTCGTCGTTCCGGTTACTGCGTCAAGAACGAAGTCGTCGCCACGTCGGAGGGCTCGGATCACATATAGGATCACCGCAACTACAATTACTGCAATAAACGCTGCTGCAAGAACAAGCTGGAACAGTAAGGCGAGAAAGCCCATCCCGGCTCCTGCATGGCGAATATCTAAAAAGGCCGTAAGAAGCAAGAGAACACCTGCGGCTGCAATAAGAGGGATATTAACGTCCTGATAATGGTAAACTGCAAATGCAGCGATTACCGCTGCGACAGCAAGCATAAAGACACCGGCCCAAACACTCATATTGTGCCGCTGTCGATAGTATGCCGAAATTCGACGGACGACTGTTACCATAAGGAATATAGCTGCAATTACGCCTACGGCAATTAGCAGGTATTCGACTAATCCCATTTTTCTCCGAGCTCCTTCAATTTATGCTGCGCTTCGCCATGCCCCAACGAGGCAGCAGATTTCAGCCACCTCTTGGCTTCTTGTATATCTCTTTTTACACCCTGACCGGTTGCAAAGGCTAACGCAACCGAAAACTGTGCATAGACGTGATTGCTTTTCGCGCCTTTCAGATAGTAATTAAACGCTTTTTCATACTCTGCGTTTTCTCGAAATATCTCTCCCAGCATGAAGAATGCATTGCTATCCTCTAATTGTTTTAGAATCGCAACCGCTCGAGGCGGATCCTTATCAACGTCTATGCCTTTCCATAAATGCTCGGCATAATCAAGGCCAGCTCTAATGTTTCCGGCTTCAGTTGCAAGTTCAAGATAATGCATTCCTTTTTCTATGTTCTTTTGGATGCCTTTTCCTTTTAGAAATGCACTTGCAAGGTAGAGCAGAGCATCATCGCAACCCAAGTTCCACGCTTCTTCAAGCAATAGTATGGCTACTGGAATATTTTTGCCCTTTGGGAATTTGCGAAAGTAATTCATGCCTTCTGCGTATACTGAGGATGGATCAGCGCACTTTTCATATCGCTTGTCAAATGCGGCGGCTATGGCCTTTGCCGTTCTTACCATTACACCACGTTGTTCCATATCATCCGTAGCTTGAACAGCACATTCACATACCGCTGCCATTAGGGTGGAGTAACTATCCTTCCGCTTGATGCAGGTGACAATCTGGGCCATTCCATTTGCTCGGGCAAAAGCTCTAACATTTGCCTGTTCTGAAGTGTGATTGGGTGCATAATCACTCAATATCGCAATAAAGCGAGGCGTGTTTTCAAATATATCTATGCCGAATTTCTGCGTGAGAGCAAGAATGGCATCCTCTATACTGTTATATTGAGTCATATGTGCTCATCCCCACGATTAATTTTTTCTTTCTTCGAAGTCTAATTGGGTCCCAAGTAACGAAGCCCTTTTGCTGATCTGCTCTTGCCTGTATTTTGTTTGGTTTCGAATAGAGAACGGCATAAACGCGATAAGGATTATCGCACCGACAACAATGTATCCCATATTCCCCCCTGTTCTTATTTCAGCAGGGCCGATAGTAATTGTTCTTGATCTGATATTGGAACAATTAGCCCAGCACCTACAAGTTCTTTAAAAAAGCCTAAGCTCTGCGTGTCATGAAGATCATCGTCAAAAACAACGGCGATCCTTTCTATTTCCGGGAATAGCTCAGCCTGAGACCATCGTGCCATACTTTCAGAATAGTCTTCAGTAAAAAGCCCATCAGAGAAGAGAACAACATATTTTTTTGCTGCTTTTTCCATTTTGTTGGAAAGCATAGTTAATTCATTAAAAGCTGCGTTTATATCAGTTAATCCATCAACCATCTCAACATAGCTGTATTTGAACTCTGATGCTCGCACAAAGGAATCCGTCCATCTGAAAAGCCTGGTTGAAAACCCTATTACAGATATGCGAATGGCGTTCTCTTGGCTTCGATCCAGCGACCTGAGTTTAGAGATGATATTGTTTACACAATCATTCACCGCTCCGATCTTATGCCCCTGCATGCTATTGGAAGCGTCTATTACAAATACAATCTGTCGAGAGGATCCTTCTCCGGTACTTGTAGCGGCACTTTCACTTTCTGAAGATTCATTCATGAAACTGTCAAGATCAAACTCTCCAAGTTCGAATTCCTTAATCATTCTCGACCTCCATTAAAACACATCTTCGCAGGAAATCTTATCCATGATTTCATTGAACCATTCGGTGTTTGGTGTTGAATAAGGTCTGAACTTCTGCTTACCGCGACCGGCTTCAAAGTATACTGCGTTGTTCTTGTTGATGCTCGGATCCTTTACAACGTCGGCAAAATTCAAAGCTTCTTCGTCGCTCAGATTGAACGCAATCCGTTTCTTGAAGGAATCGATCATGTTCGGGAACTTCTGATTGAATAGCGTGAGGTCATCATGCCACGCGATTGTGTAGACGCCTTTTTGCGGGCCGTTCCGTAGAATCTCATCAAGCATAGTGAACCCTTGACTGCTGCTACTGTACAGCCCGTTCTGGAAATCGGATGCAAGTCCAAGGTTGGACAGAATAATCCATACATACGAGCCGTCGTTTTCTTTATTCTGATAGAAGTTGTAGACTTCTTCCAGCCGATCAACGGCATCATATGCAGTTGATCCTTCAATATAATCGGGAAGGAGTAGCACCATTTCCTGAAGCCTGTCTGTTATGCTGCTCTCGTCTGAATCATTGAAGTTGAAGACATAAATCTGTGACGGGTTCTGTCCTTCTTTAAGGGCCTTCAGTTTCTGCATGACGAGATCCAAAGTGATGAAGAAGAGAAGATTCTGTGCCTTCTGCGCATCTTTACCTGCAAGCAAAAGGTTTTCATTCTTTCTCGTCTCGAAAGGAACGGCAAGGCTACGGTCAATATTAAGTGATTCTCCGAAATGAATCTTCCGCGGTTCAACGATTAGCTTGTTGCGCTTCAAATACTCTTGGAAAACGCTGTCTCTGCTGTCTGCAACATCAGAAACAAGCACTCGGGTATTCCAACGCTTGCTACCATTTCTTGCGTAATGCGCCTCTACTGCTTTGAGTATGCCATTGTGAGCTTCTTGGCTGATATAACCGACTCTGAACCTATTGTTGGTTTTTGGAGTGCTGATTGCCGGCAAGTAGATAGCGGAACCGGCGTCATTATCCTCAATCTGTGCAATAGCATCACTTCCAGCCCCAAGGAGGATTTCAGCATCTTCTCTGGGGCATTTCAAAGCAATTCGAACAGCGATCTGCGCCATCGCAGCCTCGTTGACCTCGCTGAGACCTCTAACGGACTGCGTGCAAAGAATAACATGAACGCCAAAGCTTCGTTTTAGTCTCAAAATATTATCAAGCAAGCGAGAAGCCTCGGTCGATGCCGCTGCATTTGCACTATTGAAAAGCTCATGGAACTCATCAATAACGACAAGCATTCTCGGAAGCTTTCCGCTCTTGCGGGCTTCCGGTCTGCTGTTATATGCAGTAATATCGCTTACCGAGAGGCTATTGAAGAGTTGTCCTCTCCGGTCGCCTTCTTTCATGATGTACTGCAGTACACTCAATCCGAATTCCTGCTCACTCTCAATGGCTATAACCTTGAAATTGGGCAAGTTATAATCGGCATAGATTTTGAACTCGGTTCCGCTCTTAAAGTCAACCAAATAGATTTCGAGTTCTTCATTTGAGTATTGGAGTATGCTACTTGTTATGATTGCGTGAAGCAGGCGGCTCTTGCCGCTACCGATCTGACCAGCTATCAATGCATGGACAGACTGACTTCCGGGCTGTCCCAAAGTTAAGTACTGGATGTCGCTTGCACCACTCATTCCGATTGGGATGACCAAGCCTTCGTCAGAACTGTATTTGAACTGTTTGTTTGCAGGAGGAGCAATGTGCTTGTAGTCAATAACAATTCGACCGGCATCTTTTATGCCTTGCTTCATGATTGGGGCGATAGAAACGATCTTCTGGACACTAAGAGGAGCGTCAATTGTGAAGATCATGTTTTCATCGATGCCACTTTTTTCTTCGAGGTAGTATCCCTTCTGTCGCAATGAATAGACTGTTGCAGCAGCTTCTATGTTTTTAAGCTGTGCTTGGGCTTTGGCATCTATAGTCGATATATTGTCTGTGTTGCACATGATAACCGCATAAACACCGCATTCTTTACCAGTTGCAACGATCTGCTGGAGTAAGTCAACTGCCTTTGCAGAAAAACCAGCGGGAAAATCCATAATGCCAACGATATTATATGGCTGGGGATTAAGCGTATTCGCAGCATTGTATTCTCGAATATTCTTATACTGCCCCTTAAAAGTGTTAATCTGCATTGTCTTAATGTGATCAACAATTATCTGGAGCTGCTGCTCAATGCCGGTTGTCTCGGTCTGAATGCCTCCGAGAATCACATTGTAGCTCCTGGAAAGGTCATCCTCGAAATGTTTGAAAACCGCAAAACTCTGTCCTGACTTGAGCGGATCAAAGAAATGGAAACGCATCTTGTTAGGAGGAGTAGAAAGGAACGCATTAAGGCAGATTGTCTGAATGTGATCCTTTGCCTGTGCTGCTTGGGAGTTGTTGTATTTGAACATCAAACACAGGTTTTGATTCAAACCAATTGTGAACGGGAAAACAAAGCTGTTTCCGTTAATCACCGCCTGGTAGTTCGTGGTCATGAAGTTTGAAACCAAGCGGTTGCCGAGGATGCGGTCTAATTTGTATTCAAGAGAACCAACAGTAATATTTTCGGGTTCTGAATCTGCAAGTGTAAAATTATTCCTTAATGCCTTTGCTCTTGCTTTCTGCAGTTTTACTGCATCAGCAATGGCTTGAGGCGGCACCTTGGAAAGAACAGTTTGTTGCATTGCCTGATAGGATGCAAGCAGATCCTTTTTTTTACTTGTATCTAAATCTTTGAGTTGCTGTTCATGCTGTGTAAGCAGACCTTTCTTCTGCTGGGCATGCCGAGTCATTGCCTCGCTTCTTTGACGGTCATACTTCTGATTTGTCTCTGCGCAGTATGCAATATAATCCTGCTTATTCTTTGCAGCATCCTTCTCGTGCTGGGACATTTGCATACTAAACCGCTGGCGGGCTTCTGCTATCATTTTCTGCGCTTTTGAATCACTATCGGGCAACATGGCATTAAGCTCTGCCAGTTCCTTTTGGTAGAGCTGCTCTGCCTTCATTCTCATCGAATAAAACTCTATGAATTTCCGATTGATCTCACTTGCCTTTATAATTCGCCTAATGAACTTTTCATTGAGCACATTTAATTGGTCAGCCAATACCTGTGGATGCATTGCCATGATTCCATCCATTGTTGTGGCAGTAATCTCAACAACAGGAGGGTTCTGCTGTTTAGCCATCTTGTGGTATTTTTTAGGGATAATATGTGCCTCGGCTTTACGCACTTCATCCATAATGTGGTCAATATGCTTTCTGCCACTGTCAACACGCTTTTGCATATCATCACGGAATTTGCGAGAGCTTTCCGTTGTCTCATTCTGCTGGCGTTTGTATGAGTCAGCTTTCTTCTGTTCAGCACTTAGAGTCCCTTTATACTGCTTTTCAACGGTTTCGAGGACACTTGTTCTTTCATATTCAATTTTGGAGAGTTCTTGAGCGTGCTTGTCGTCGCAGTTCTTAATTTGGCTGCTTTGGCTGGCCTGCATAGCATCCAGCCTCTTTTTGTAGTCACCATTGATTCCACGCACCTTCTCGACATATGCGTCAAGAAGGTTGAGCAGCAGGCGCAGGTTGCCCATCGTGGTTTCCATCTCATCATTGATCTGGCTCTGCGTCAGTAACTGCAATTTACCGGCATCTGCACCACATCCGGAGCAGTATTCCGGTTTTTGATCACTCTCGAACTCTTTATAACAATCAGAACAAATGTACCTTGCCATTTTACGGTCCTCCAAGCTTTATCTTATTGTGTTAATCTATTGCCTTGTCCGCCCATTCAAAAAATGTAGGATAAAGCTTCCGATAAAAGCTGTATAAAGTATTGCCAGATGCTATTCGGAGGGAATCCAGATATTCCGCAATGTTGTTTTTGTTCTCTGCAGAGATTTGCAAAAATGCATTATCTCTAACCACTGGATACAATTTCTCGTATCGTTTATATGCGGATTTTATTGTTGCACTGGGTTCAAATGATTCTTGGTATGTCCGCTGTTCAAATTCTTTCGAGACATCTTTGTCGATATATGCTTTTTCTCCACGTTCTGAATAAATACCAAACATTATTTCAGGAACTCCAATTGTAGCAAAATCTTGGCTTCTGGAGTACATGAAATAATTATCTATTATTTCTCCTTTATCATCTTTGGTCATTATTGGTTCAGAGCAATACATACCAGCGCAAATGATATCTGCACATTCAGTCATTTGTATTCTCGATTTAACAGCTTTTAGCTTCATTATCTTTTTCTCCTCAAATTATCTTATGATTTGATTCGTAACATTAAAGCCTACAAAGGGTCTGATGGCTTCCTGTATTTGCCACGCTGGGTAGTATACTGTTCCTCTGTTCGAGTCTAAGATATAAAAACCGCTCACATCACCATAATTATTTTTTGTTACGCTTGTTATAGTCACTGCATGACCAAATCCATTCATTCTTGGATCGTCATAGAATGTTCCGGCATCAACATCAATTATTACGCCTCTGCCTTCGGAAACATATTTCCCTAAATCATTTATTGCATCGATACTTGTGTTTCCATCGGCATCTTGCCGAACAGGGATAACACTACTATTAACTCCAAAATGATCCAATATCGCTTGCCTTTGTTTCGGAGTGGTACCACCACTTTTTTCCGCGCTAAATGGATTAACTGAACAAAGCTTCTCAAACCAACCTTCATTCGATGGCGTGTTAGCAGCATAGTCAATCATATCTTTCTCGCCGTAATTCACTCCGGACAATCTCAATATATTTGCGCATGAGCACAAGCCGCAGGTTCCCTGGAAATTCGTATATGCGCTTCCTTGGTTTGCGTACAAGTATTGATCCATTTCCAGTGGTGAATCATAAGTAAGTACTCCATTAGAGTCCTTCGCAAATCCATACTGAGTTTGCGCAAGATCTCGAGGTGTGTTACGATCCGGCTTCATGTGTTGTATAAAAACGGGTTCGCCTTCATTTAATGGAACCGGAGCATCTTCGCTACTATCTGTAATGCCTCCACTAACCCCTTCGGTTACTACAGTGCTGGAAAAGCCGACATCCGAAGTATGCTCTCCTAATTCTCCAATTAGGCTCTTGAACTTATCGATCTGTTTCTTATATTCTTGGCTGCTTTGCTCAACCGCTCTTTTTCCAAATTCAATGTTTCCAGATCTACGCAGCTTCTCTAATCCTGCATTGAGTTTCGCAATCTCACCGTTAATCTCACCGGTGATTTGCTTTTTTTCTTCTTCTGCCGTATCTGTTTCCGATTCAATTCTCTGAGATTCGACCTCACCAACAGTTCTTACACCTTGAATAGCATCCGTCGCTTCGTCATCTAACAAGCCCTGGACGCTATCGAGAAGGCTGAGCGGGGCATATTCATTTTGAAGAGTATCTTTATCTGAGCGTAATTTCTCTAATGTCTTTTTGTTTTCTGAGACGTTTTTCTTACTCTTTTCATATCGTTGACCCATATACTTAGCTCACCTCCTTAGTTCAGCGTTTTTTACTCCCATTGTTTCAGCTTCTCAGTACGGCTAGCTTTCTGTTCATCAGAGCGCTCAAATCCAAATCGTTCTTTTACAGTTTCAGCAAAGCTTTTATAACCATAAAGCTTTTCAGTGACAAGATCACGAACCCGTTCTTCGCAGTACTTATTCTGTTTTTTATATGAAGAGAGGCTAAAAATCACTTCTTCCATAGCATCGCAAAGACGATGGAATTGCGCTTCTAAAGCAGCTTTTCTGGATTCTGCAGTGTCAATGCTTTTTTGGACTTGTGCAAAAACTTCTTCGCGCTTCTCTGGATCTACTTTTGACCAATCGACGCGCTCGAGTGTCTGACGGCTTTCTTCTACGTCCCCACAAAAATCTGCAAGGACATCGAGTTGATCATAGTATTCATCGACATCTTCCATGATGTCATCCCATTGTTTGTTATACTTAC
>ULWY01085114.1_pt1 | contig 15063 bp, 23 predicted proteins | sample 1960761 | NCBI WGS metagenome assembly ULWY01 (sample SAMEA4835824, study PRJEB28245) | human gut metagenome | biome: gut microbiome; material: fecal sample | place: Denmark | collected 2008
AAAATCCCCGTGAAATTTTTGAGGGACTCGCACGGTTTACCCGTAGGGAGGGTGGAACAGGGCGCAGGCCGTCTCGGAAAATTTTTTAAAAAATTTTTTCTCGGGATCCTACTATAGGGTAGCGGGCGGGGGTTATTTTACCACTTTTTTGAAACAAAATTTTGAAAATTTGATTTGCGATGATTGAATCGATACTTGGTCAAAGTAAATAGAGCCGACAGAAATTTTTGTAGAGCGTGGTTAGTTTACCGTGAACCTCTATGTAAAATAACCAGTTCCTCTATTTATTTTGACTAGAGTAATATTATAACATCATAAGAAGATGTACTTTGGTCGTCGTTCCTCCGACCAAAGGGAAAATTTTGCTACGCTGACGCTCCGCAAATTTTCCAAAAGATATCGTATAGAACTGGATGTAGGAACAATATAAAAAATGGAGGGGAGCGTAAGCTCCCCTCTTTTTTTGTTTATATAATAAATTGTTAGTTCTCTTGAAGTTTTTATAGTAGTTTTTTTCTATTCCTTTCCTAATTTTTATTTCCATTGGAAGGCCGTCCCGGAACAAGACGGTATTCGAAAAGAAAAAATTTTTTTGAATTTTGTTTTGAAAATTTTTTTTGAAGTCCGGCCCTGACGGTCTATTCTCTGGACTATTCTACTTCGTTTATTCTTCTTCTATTATAGTCATAGTTCACGATACCTCTGAGTGAATTTCACGCTACCCCTGGTGGGGTAGCGTCACGCGTCCTCTAAAAATTCCACGATACCCCTGATGTGTCATACTTCACGATACCTCTGAGCATTAAAAATTATGATTGGAGGGGTAGCGTAAGACGACCCCTGAGATGCGATAAAAAAAATTCCACGATACCCCTGGTCAGAGTGAAGTTTATCTATTGATGGGCCGCCATCATAATAAAAATTTATTCAAAAAAAAATCCTGCCGCTTATACGGCAGGATTTTCAATTTGTGTTTCTAATATACTTTTAGACATTTGGTATTGTTCTTCAGTAAGAGAAGGTAGTTCAGAAAAATAATATGTATCAGGCTCTTCCGCGGCTTTTAGTATCTTTTTCTTGATACATTCTTTGAGGCTTTGATTGAATTTTTCTATAGAACATCTGTAAACATTTTCTATGATTTGTTCAGGCGTAGTATGAAGAACATTAGAATTCTGCGGCCGTCTGGATACCAAATAAATCCATATATCCCAGCCCGCATTTAGATTTCCAAAAGCCCAGCCCATTGATATAGGATATAGAGCTAAATTGCCATTTATATTTTGAGAAGGGCATTTGTTTTCTACATAATAAAAAGTAAGTTCTTGATTCTGTTCCATAATAAGTTTTCTCCTTTTCTTTTCTAAAATTTATTCCATCTGAAGGCCGTCTCTGAAAGAGACGGAATTCGAAAAGATTTTCTTTTTTATTTTCTCTTAAGTATATTCTCTTTACTCTGGAAATCATTTCCGATCCATCGGAATTCATTTCCTAGGGCATAGGAAATCATTTCCGACCTATTGGAATTCGTTTCCTATCGATTTTTGGCCTTTTTTTCTACGTTCATCTATTTGATTGCTCACGACGTTTTCGCTCTACTTCGGCCGCGATGGTTGGTGCCAAACGGTGAAAAGAATAGACGGGATTTATCCATAATTTTTTCTCCTTTATACTCTAAAATTTCTCTATAGCGTTTTATATATCTATAAGTCCAACAGACGAGGAGGGTTCGACAGAACCCTCTTAGTGATAGAAAAAAGTGATTGAAAAGTGATTGGATATTGATTGTTAGTGATAGTTCTCTATTCAAAATGGCACTCGGAAGTGCCAAAATGGCACCGGTGCGTCTCAAAATGGCACTGGGGAGTGCCAAAATGAGACGGAGAGTGTCAAAATGGCACCCGCCTAATTTTTAGACAAAATATAATAATTAGACAATTGTTTATTTTTTAGATGGCCGCGGTCGTTCATAAAAAGCAAAAGTATTAGGCCCAGTCTTTACCAGATAATTTTTCTCCTGTAGTTCTTTGAGAGCTCTATAGTAAGAAGACTTAGAGATTCCCCAAGTTGTTTCAAAGAACGCAGGACTTAGCGCCCAAGTATGTCGTTGTTTTGATAAGTCTTTAGTAGCATTACTTTCTGAACATAAGGCCATCCATATCTTAAAAGCCGCCCCGCCCGGTAGGTCACGAGAAGCCATTTGGATGGATTCTACATCTGTGGGAGCAAAGCGTTTACTGTCTTTCAGATCTATACGATACCACGCAGTAATTAGTGTTTGATTCGGAACAGAACAAGATAACATTTTAGCGGCCTCCCGAATAATTATTCATTAGGTCTCTAAGGGCCGCAGTATCTTGAAAAACAAATACCGTGCGATCGGGCCGCATAAGATCCGGTCTTTTATGTAGTAAAAGACAACCGTGATCTATTAGGTATCCTGCCATTTTAGGTGAGAAAATTGTGATGTAATGTTTCATACGAGTTCCTCATAAAAATCATATACACCAGGTTTGATAGCTTGAAGATAACCCGCGCGGATAAGTTCTTCTAAAGCATTATATGCCGAGGCACGACTACAATTGACGGTTCGCGCGGCTTCCGCGGCAGAAAATTGAGTATTTTCACTCATACCTTCTGAGATATAAACCCATATTTTATACGCGGTGCTACGAAGAGTTTGCATGGCTGCGAAAGGGTCATAATTCTCTGCGGGATGGTGAGCAGCAATAAAATAAGATTGCATATTGACTTCCTCCAAATCATATTGCGGGCAATTTATTTATAAATATAATTTTTTTCTTTTATATGAACAGAACACCTCCAAAACTTTATAACTTATTTTATCAAAAAATTTGACATTTGTCAAATTTTTGGGCAGTAGTTTCGTGAAATTGTAAAATAAGATTATACGGTATGGATTCGTGCTGAAATCAAAAATGAAATTGCGGCCCTGGAAAAATTTGGAAAAGAAAATGAAATGCGGCCCTTCCATTTGTGGAATGGATGGTATCCAAATTTGGCAACGCCGCATTCGTGGGCCGCAGGCCCACACACAAAAAAAACGTGTATGGATTTCTCCATACACGCTCTTCTGACGGCCATCAGGCCGTCATCTTCAACGCTGCTGGTCGGGCCACACTGGGCCGCCTTACGGCGTCCCGGATTCGGCGTCCCGCTCGCGCTTACGCGCGAGTGAACCAGTTGTGCTTGTTCTCGGCGTCGCGGCCCTTCACTACAACACCAGCTTCCGCCAGCTTCTTCAGCAGGCTACCGGTCATCATAGGAGTGGCAACGTCCAGACCAATCTCGGCTGCGTGGCTATGAACAGTGCCGGGGGTCATACCTTCGCCCAGGCCACCCTTTTCAATCCACTCAGTCAGGGCCGCAAGATTCTTGCGCTCACGAGCCTTAGACTCAGCAGCCTTCGCTTCCTTCTCAGCCTTCTTCACGGGGTCAGCCACACGACGGCCAGGAGCGTTCTTCGCTTCGGCAACAGCCGCATCAAAGTCGAAAGCCTTGGAACGAGCGGTGTCGGCAGTCAGGGGCACAGTGATGCTCAGCACGACGGCCAGAGGCACGCCAGTATCCTCATCGATCTGATCACTTACGAAAGCCATACCACCCTTTACAATCTGAGAGCCAGGGAAGGTCTTCAGCAGGGTTTCCAGAACAGAGGAACGCAGCATATCACGGGTCTTAGTAGTCATAATGTTTTTCTCCTTGGCCACCTAACGGTGGCCGGTTGCGGCCTTGGCGCCCTTATGGTCGCACCAGTGGTTTGTTGAGTTTGCCTTCTCATATTTGAAGATGATGGAAGGAAGGGATGAGTTTCCTTTCCTCATCTTGTGTATATAGTATATCAGATTTTTTGGGAAAAGTCAAATTTTTGTGGGGAAAGATTTTGCGGAGAAAGAAAACGCAGAAGTAGGAGGAAAATGCGGGATGCCTTGTTTACCCCAAGATAATGGTCTTTTATATGCCAGCTACACTTTGGTATTCGTTCCATCGAGGCCGTCAGCACGGCGAGGTCTTCGACGCAATCTTGTACGAAACGGGTCGCAATTGCTACATAAATTTCAGCGGACGAGGCGCGACGGGCCAATCGCGTACATCGTGAGGACGAACGAAGTGAGTCCGAGCGATGTATTCGAACCTGCTGAATTTGCTTCTGTTTTCTTTTTTCTTTTCCTTGTAAAAAAGGAGAAAGGAAAAAGAGTGGTAGTGAATGCGGGCCGTCAATGAATAAGTTCTTGCGGCCGAAGCAAGAGCGTGAAAGCCAGGCGTGCCTACGTGCGTTTTTCTTGAGCGAGAAGTCTACGCTTTTTGCGGGTTCGCGGCGCAATGCTGCGGGCCCGCATTTTTTGTTTATGGGAGGGCCGCAGGAGCAGGCGGTGGACCGGCCGCGGATGGGCCGCGGGCAGCACGCGCGAGCTGTGGGCAGAGCAACACAGGAGAAACGACACGCAAAGGTGCGCGAAAAAAGGGGAGAAAGATGTTTTTTCTTTTTCTCGGGGGAAAGATCAGGAGATGTCTTCCTTACCTTCTGACAGCAGGAACGCAGCTATCGCAGTCTTAGGACGTAGGCACCGCCGCGAAAATGATGTGCGCGGCTGTGGCACGGGACGGAAAACCCCCAGCTTATAGAGGGTTGATACCTTGGTGGCCTGCGGCCGTTCCAGCTTATCCAGCTTATATACCTTAGATACCTATGTGGGAGCGCAGAGCGGGAGGAACGGATGGATGTCTGTTTTCTCCTCACTTTGTATATATAGTATATCATAAAATTTGGCGGTTGTCAAAAATGGAAAGTGGAAGAAAATGGAAGGGATGGAAAATTCTGGAAGGTGCGGGATTGCAGGAGATGGATATGCGGAAAGGTGTGCGTGGGAAGGAATGGAAGGGAGGTTAGGTGGTTGCCACCTAAGGTTTTCTTCTTGACATTTCTTTGGTTCTATGGTATACTTACGGTGTTCTCAAGGAGAGAGCAGAAAGGAAGGACTACACTATGGCTAAGGCTTGGCTGGTTCACACTGGAGAAGATTCTGATCTTGTTGCTTCTACTCAGGAAATTGCTATCAATTGGTTGCTTGAACACGGGTATGCCCGGCTGGACGATGAACCTCTTGTTGAGACTTACAACATGGAAACGCACGAATGGGAAAAGTGGTCTATGGCGAAGGTCGCGGAATATCTCGGTTGTTCTCCCCGTGAAGCACTGGTAAAGTTGCTGAACGATGACATTGAAGAAGATAATTTCAACTGGGCTGTATGGCTTGAACAGGTTGAATGGATTGGGTGAAAGCTCTGCGCGGACAGTTGCGCGATTACTGGATTCCTGATTGTTCAATTAACGAATATGTTGTTTCCCGTTGTCCTCGGCCGCTATGAGCGGTCAAGGATGTTAGGTGGCCTCCACCTAAAATAAAAAAGGGCGCATTACACGCCCTTCGTTTTTCTTTTTCTTCTCAAGAAGAAGATTTCTTCTCCGTAAATTTCCCCATCACTTCTCACCCAAGGTTCAAAAACATCTTTCACACGGTAAATTTCTCCGTCTCCCTCTTTGCCGTGCCAAGTGCCATTTCTCCACAATCTCAAGAAATGATAATCATTCCATCCCTTGCGTTCTCCCCAACGAAACGCCACATAATCATAATGTTTGATATCAAATTTCTGCGGGCAGTCGCAACGTTCCCATTCAGGCAAGGCCGCACAAATTGCGTCTACCTGTTGGGAAGCATTGTCGCGGGAGTGCGGGAAACGAAAGCCTACCCAATCGAAAGTGCGAAGAGCATAGCCGCCGCAGTTATAATCCTCTAACCAAGTCCATCTGGGGCGATGGGCTAAAACTTTTTCACAACCATAAACTTCATTCTTCATTTTTGATATACCTTTTCTTTCCCTCTCGAATATAACAAGAGAAGTTAGGCATTTGTTCTTCCATTACAAGATTGAGAACTGCGTTCATTTCCCAGGGGTTGTTAGCGGTAGGAAGTTCTTCTAATATGTGGTAGAAGTCTGACGCAAGAAATGGAGTATTTACAGGCATTTCTTCTTTGATGTATTTGCTAATTATACGGGCTTGCCGCACTCGGTCGCGAATTGCTTTGCGTTCATCTTCTTGCTTTTGTGAACGTCGTAATTTGCGGGCGGTCGTTCGTGCGGCCTGCTCGGAGATTTTATTGATATATGCTTGATGGGCGGCCGCAGGATCATATGCCTTTTGGTTAGCGGAATCGGCGGTGGGCTTGACAGTGATAATGATTTCTGCCCAAATTTCCTTACCGTCCAAGTCATTGATTATGCCCGTTGGAACAGCAAAACCGCCGTCAATAAGAGTGGAATTTGCGGGCAAAGCAGGGCGAATGCGATTCATAATAGAAGTAAAAGCAGATTGTTTCTGATGTTGCTTCATAAACTCTGCTTGATAGCCACGTTCTGCCATAATCTCACCTCGCTTCATTTACGTGAATATTATAACACAAAAATTAGGAAATGTCAAATTTTGTTTTAGGTGGCGCCCACCTAAAACCAAGGGCGGGGCGTATTATCGCCCCTTGTTTATGGTGGTGAATGAATATACATTATTGCGAATATACTTGCGAATGTATTCGCCGTCATAGATAATTTGTCCATCTACCTTGACTTTGAATGGCGTTTGCGTAATGCGGGGGAACGTTTGGATAACTTCATACTCCATGGCGGGGGAAGCACCTGCCGCGATACATTTCAGTAAAATTTGGGCTTCAATTAGACTATCTGAAAGTGCGGTGTGATCTTCAATAAAATCGGGGTTCTGCGTGATATACTGAAACATTGTCTTGGCGGTGGTGGAGTAGTTGCCCGAATCAGTAAAACGCTGATTCTGTTCACAAAAAGTGAAATATTCATCATTACAGATAAAGTGATGGGCATAGCCGCGAATGTCAAAAATGGGAATTGTTTCAATGGCGTTCTGAGTATGAAACCAATCGCAGTTGAATTGAATCACTTTATCGTCAAATGGGGAGTTGTAAGCATAGCAGGAAGATACATTGAATTTTTTGATATCTCTTTTCATTTCCTGCATAGCATAGCCCCACTTGATTTTCTCCGCCTTGCGGGCGCGCATTGCTTTCACATAAATGGGGCGTTTATCGGCGTAATATGCGGTAGCGAATAGCGGGAGATTATCCCAAATTTGAGTTATGACAAAGTCGCGGTTAGTGAGCGTTTCACCTTCGGGTGAAATTATGGTGTAGCCAAGGTTATAACAATACGGGCGATCAAGGGAAGTGGCCTCAGAGTCTAATACAAGATAATTCATGCGCATCAATTCCTTTCATTTGATTTCATAAAGAGTATACTACAAAAGAAAGCTCTTGTCAAGATACAGAAATTAGGTGGCATCCACCTAAAGTAAGGAAAAGCCGCATTAGCGGCTTTCAGGAAGAAGCGATCGCCTTCGCTGATCTCCTTTTCAATCACAAACTAAGAAAGCATAATCTCATTTCATCCATTTATCTAATACAAGACTGCGGCCGCACGTATCACAATGATAACTATAGCGGGAGCGGGAACGGTTTTTGGAAATCATAAAGCCGTCATATGTCCACCTGCCGCCATCCTCTGCGTGGATACCATTGTTATACTGGGTCATAGGATCTTCGTAGAAGATAAGACCAAGCACGAGGGTAAACACAAAAATGAGAATCATTAGGATAGCAAAGATGTTGCAAATAGCCCTGGTAATTTTCGCTCTACGAATGCATTTCTCCATGTAGTCCATAATTCATACCTCCCTTTCATTACGTCCCTATTATACATCCTTTGGCCGCGAATGTCAACCCTTGAGTATTAGGTGGCGTCCACCTAATTTAGTTGGGGCGCGCTACGCCCCGAGGATTATTGTTTATCTTTCCAATGCACGGCAAGGTGCTGTTGGAAAGCCTTCAGGAAAGGAATATCTTCTTTCGCTGGTTTTTCATTGTAGGCGCGAAGGTACTGCTTCACTTCGCCCTTATTGTTTACTTCGCAAGTGATATAGCTGCTATTCAAGTTGTCCTCTTTCCGCACAAATATAATATGCGTTTTGCCATTTGCTACTTCTTGTGTGTAAATACGATTGACGCAATTATCCTGTTGGTCGGCTTCCTCTACCATTTCTTGAACCGTAGTTGGCACTATAGTCCTAAGGCCACAAGCGGAGAAATGGAGGGCAGGATGTTCGTTGTGCGCGGCAAAGTGGAGATTGGTATCTTTTTCCTTCCAAATATAATAATTCTGCTGAATGTTGCGGCAGGCTAAAGTAAAAGGTTCTTTTTTCAGGGTATAACCCATTTCGCGGGCTTTTTGGACAAGTTCTGCTAAATGATTCACAAGATTATATTGCCAATCTTCTAGTGAATTAGGATCTAAAGAAGGCTCGCAATCTTTATAGATATCTTCTGCACCGTGTTCATACCAATATGTGGCAATAACTATTTCAGACATAGAAATGGGCAGACTGCGCATTTTGAAATAGGCGAGTAAGGCGGTCATAGAGGTTATTGTAGCGGAGTTCGTTGTATGGGAAGCTATTTTCTGAAAAAAAGATTCTTGTTCTTTTTTTTCGGCTAACTCTTCTGCTTCCTGTAAAATTTGATAGGGAGAAAAAGTGGGGTTATTTCGCTTGGCTTCTGCTATTATGGGGAAAGCAATTCGACGCAAGACCGAAAAAACATCATAGTAATTGAAACAACTATTGATCGGGACAATATAGCAATTTTCTGGGTCTACGATAGAAGCAAATTTGTCTAATTTTAGTAGTGCGTCCCCATTTATAAATTCCGTTATTGCCCACTGATTCAAAAACCCTAAGATTAATGCGAGACGGTATGAAGCTTGCCGTCCGCTTTTATGCACTTCATCAACTACTTTTCTAATTCCTGCTGGTGCAGTTTTGCGTTCTTTCTCATTTACTATCCACACATTTTTATTGATATCCAGATAGGCCAAGCCGCATTTTAAGGACTCACCCTCAAATTTGATTTTACCCTTGTAGATAGAAATATCGCTCATTATTAGCACCTTCCTTTCTTGATTGCGAATAAAGTATAACACAGAAGTCGAAAAAAAGCAAGGCTGATTCTTAGGTGGCGACCACCTAAAACCCGTTAGAGAAAAGAGCAGGGATTGCTCCCTGCCCTCAAGAATCACGCCTTGGTGTAGGTTTTCTTTCCCTTGACGGTTTCCACGTCCAGCATGCCCGCTTCAACCATCTTGTTCAGAATAGTGCCGACCATCATCGGCTTGGTGTCGGGGTCATCCGCGAACACGGCGTTGCACACATCGGTCGCAGTGGCATTCTTGATATCGTTCGCGGCGATGTAGGCGCGAATCTTATCGGTGCGGACGCGGGTGCGCTCCGCGCTTTCGGTTTTCTTGGAATTATCGCCCTTGGGCTTGTTCGCGCGCTCAGCGGCTTCCTTCGTCCACTGCTCATAATCCGCGCGGGCGGTATCAAAGTCGAACGCTTCATGAGTCTTGGTTGCCTTGGTCGCGAAAGAACCCAGCTGAACCTTGATATACTTGGGCATACCGTTCTCGATAATGTCGGTGGGAATGGCAAGGCAGTTCGTCTTGTTCGTGCGAACCATGGTAGCGTCAGAGAAGGTGCTGGTCAGCAGTTCCATGATCTCATTGATAGTAGCCATAGTGTTCCTTTCCTACATGGGTTTGGCTTGGGTTTTCCTTCCCGAATCTTTGTTCCTCTCTCTTGAGGACGATATAAGTATAGCACATTTTTTGAAAAAGGTCAATAGGCTTGAAGAAAAAATTTTTGAAAAATCGGGAACTTTTGTTAGGTGGTCGCCACCTAACATTTTGTGTTGACATTGGGGTGCGGTTATGTTATACTATCATTGTTCCAAAGGGAACAGAAAGAGAGGAAGAAGAAGAATGAAAGAATATACTGTGGAAGTAGAAATAACGGCTTGGGCAAAAGTCTCCGTAGTTGCGCGGAATGAAGAGGAAGCAATTGACGCGGCCTGTGATATGGTTGATCTGGATGATGCCTATGATTGGGAAATTGAGGAAGCGGAGGTAGTGAGTAGGGAATGATTCAATGGCGGGCAGATGGTATTCATATCTATGTAAACACCAGTGTAATTATGACGATATTGTTTCTGATATTCAGGATGGTGGGCTAATGCCCGCCTTCTATGAATTAGGTGGCTTCCACCTAATATATAAAAAGGACATGATTCTTATCATATCCTTTATGTGGTAGTCGCAGAAGGATTTGAACCCTCAATCCGCTGGATATAAGCCAGTTGCGTTGACCATTACGCTATGCGACCAAGTGGCGGCAGTTTATTTATACTGGGCGGCCGCTACCAGTAGGATTTATAACTTTCAAATCCCATAACGTCTACATTAGCCTCAGGCGTAGATGTGAGGGCAGTTTCACGGAAACAGGCTAAACCGTCTCATTTATATCCCGCTTGAGCGTGCGGAAATGCGGCTACCCCAGACCGCCACTGGCATAATGAGGGTTGAGCATAAACCCCTTGCCTTAGCCGCCAACATAATGCTCAATCGAGCGGCCGCGAGATACTAACCAATTTCGCTACTTAGTATGGGATTCGAACCCATAAGTTCGGGAACTCCGACTATGCCCACGGGCAATTACTGCTTCCACACAGAACTAAATAGTTTACTTTCTATCGGCGGTTTCTTCCGGTTCTCAAGAGCAGGTTGGCCAACCTGTTGCCCTCTTGATTACGTATATAGTATAGCAGAAAAATTGAATTTTGTCAATACGTTTGAAGAAGAAATTTTTAGAAAAATGGAAAGATTTGTTAGGTGGTGGACACCTAATGTTGATGGGAGGTTTTACGCAAACCTCCCGTAGATTTTATATTTCTCTCCATATTCATTCTTATCAAGCACAAATGTAAATTCATTCTCTGGCAACTCGATAGTTTGCGGTAGAAGGAAATAGCGAAATCTATCATTAGGAATATATACAAAGCCCTTCATTTTCTTTATGACTTCACGAGCTTCATTTTCCATGGAATACGCTTTGTCTTTTTCTACTGAGATGGCTGAGAGAATGCGCACATGAGTATAGTTATAATTACCATAAAGGCGATATTTTCTGGCTATGGGAGATTTCAAGTCATAGCGTTGAGATAATTTTTTGGCCGTTCCTATTTTGAGATAACGGGAACGAGTGTTATAATCATATAAGAGAGCAATGTAAAAGTATAAATTAGCAGGAATTTCATCATAACTAACTTGAAATACATTGTCTTTTAACCCTGATACGGCGTATCCAAAATACATAGTTTCATCTCCTTTACGAAAAGATTATAACATAGGTAAGAAGAATTGTCAAGAGAGATATCTTAGGTGGCCTCCACCTAAGCCTACGGGAAGGGCATTAGCCCTTCTTGTCGAGGTAGTAGGTGGCGGTAGTCTTTTCCACATCCCACCGGCAAATGGCGCAACCTTCATCATCCAATTCTGCAAAGTGGCGGGTAGTAGTGCGCCAGCTGGTTTTCAGAGCGGGCAGGGGGGAGCAACCAACCGTATGATGATTCTGTTCCGCACTCCAAGCGAGGCCGCGCAGACTGGCACAAATAGAGCGCTGTTCATCTTTATCATTGGACAGGCGTGCGGCGATAGCTCCAGCGGGAAGGGAGAGTTCTTCTTTGATAGGAAGAATCTTCTTCAACTGGTAGATATATTCATTATAGCGACGTTCAGAATCTTCACGCAGATCAGCCATTTCATCAAGCACGTGCTGAATAGAGCGACGCAGTTCTTCGGTCTTGTCCTTGTTCTGGCGGCGGGTAGAGAAAGCGTTAGTCATTTTTGTTTTCCTCTTTTCTTTCTTTTTCTTTTTGTTCCCTCTTGGAACACCCTTATTATAACATAGGCGGGCGTGATTGTCAATAGGTTTTGAAAAAGTTTTTGAGGAAAATACAGGAGTTTTGTTAGGTGGATGCCACCTAAACTTCTTCTTAAAAACAAGGGGAGATTACTCTCCCCTCATGTCCATAATCGGAGTGCTATCTCCGCCCATATACTTGGGCAGAACGCCATCCCAACGAGAAGCATACTCATAATCGATTAGGTCATCCGTCATAACTTCTGCCATAGCCGCCTTGGCTTCTGCTTCCTTCTGGCCGCGATAGGCTATCGCGTCGGCTTCCAACTGGGCAACTTCATAGTTGCTCTGCGCCTGAATCTTGGCTACCTCAGCCGCGCTTTCTGCCTGAATGCGGGCACGCTCGGCCTGCTGGGAAGCACGTTCCGTTTCCATCTGCTGCTGGGTTTTATCGCGCAGTGCTTCCTGTTCGGCTACCTGCTTGGCTTCAATCGCGTCAGTGTAGAGGTCGGTAAAGTCAAAGTCATCAAGGAAAACCTGAATGGAAATACCATAGACAGAAGCATAGGAACGCATAGCGTTGTTGATTTCATTCTGAATAGCCACACGCTGAGTGGTCATCAGTTCCGCCTTGGACAAACCAAGCTGAGTCTTGATTGCGTTATTTACCTGCGGCTTGATAAGAACGTTGAAGTAGTTAGAACCAATTTCACGATAGATTGCGGGCGTGTTTTCCGCGGCCAAACTATACTTGACAGTATAGGTGTATTTTACTTCCTGAAGGTCAGCAGAAAACGCAAGATTAGTTTCTGTAAAGGTCTGTTCCTTATTGGAAACAGCCACTACCTTCTGCCACGGAGCATGCCAATTCAGACCATTGGGAAGGGTAGTGTCTGCCACTGCGCCGAAAGTGGTAAGAATGCCCGTATAACCCGTAGGCACGGAGGAAATACAAGACACAATCACCAGAATGACGCATACAACTGCGCCCGCCGCAGACCAGCCGTGGTTTTCCATACAGAAGCCCGCGATGATGCCACCAATGAGAACGAGGATACCGAGGATGAAGATGAGGAACATAAGATTGCTCTCCTTTCTTTATTACGTGGATAGTATAACATATGCTGGAGGTTTTATCAAGGAAAAGTATTAGGTGGCTTCCACCTAACCAAGTCGAAGTGGGGTGTATTACACCCCGAAAATTTTCATCATTCCGCGCGCCTTTTCAATAAGGTCATCTGCTTCATACCATTCATCGTTATCCTGATAATAGTAATGGTGGCCTGCCATCTCGGCGAAACTTTTATCGCCCTCAAATGGACTGGAATAGCCCATATATTCAAACCAATTGTGCATAACCTCTACCGCTTCCGCGGTGTCGCAGGTCAGATAGTAAACCTTGTCAAGGGCTTGAGAATCAGTGATGGGAATAGGCTGGAACTCACTGTTCCACATATGAATATCGTGTTCATATTTCTTGAGCATGAGGGTGCGCTCATATTCCAAGCATTCATCTTCATCTTCAAAAGTGGTGCCATCATCGGCAATGTAGGATACACGTTCAATCATACTTTTGTCTCCCTTCAATTCAGATATTTGGCGGCAAGAGAAAGCACATACAGTTTAGTCTGACGCTCGGTATACATGTCTGTATTTACACTAAAAATCCAATCAACGCCATAGACAAGGCTTTCGTCAGCAAGTGCGGCCGCCAGACAAGTAGCCATAAGCAATTCAGCATTGTGGTCATTGTAGAGATAGTTTTCACCATCGTAGGCAAAGGCAAAGCAATCTGCTTCCTTCATCCACACCATAACAATCATATCTTCTACAAAATCGTTCTTGCCCGTGCTAATCCATTCATTGGATAGATCGAACATCTTGTTGACAACGTCTCTGGTATTGGCAAGGCCGCACAAGGGCAGACACAAGGTAGCAACAATCAGCAATACAGCAACGACTTTCTTCATAGTGGTTTCTTCCTTTCTGTTCCTTTCTCTCTTGGAACATCCATAGTATAGCATAAAGGGATAAAAATGTCAAGGGAAAAGTATTAGGTGGTGACCACCTAATCCATAGGAGGTCGACGTTAGTCGGCCACCAACCTTTCCAACCATTCTATAATATCAACCTCAGCGGGGTTAATAGCAGAACAGTTATTGAATTTACTAAACTGCGCCCGCACTTCTGCGTTATCGTCAATGAGAACATTTCTCTCATTGGGGGCGCGATATCTGCTCTTGGGCGTGCCATACTTGACAAGATGAATTTCGTCAGATGGAAAATCAAATTGGTCAAGCCATTCTCTTTTGGCTACGCGAGTATCGTGATCAAATACTTTGTGCGGTTCCTTGCTCAGCCACGACACAACAGAAAATGAAATTCCTGCGGCCTGGGCTTTACGAATTGCCGCCGCAAGCCGCTTCATATCCCACATGGGCGCGGCTTCTCGGTAGGGTGAAGCATCATGTGCGCGGATGCGTTCAAGCCAGTTGGGGAAATCATAGAAACGATTCAGTGTACCGTCCATGTCAAAGATAATTCGCATGAGGTCAACTCCTTCTCTTGATTACGCACTTATTATAGCACGTCTGCTGGAGGAAGTCAAGTCCTGCGAATTAGGTGGCGTCCACCTAAGATAGAAGTGCCCAGTGTAAAATGCTGGGCGTAATTATTATTCGTGTGTTTCTATTGTCCATCCGATAGGATAGATGATCTTTTTTTCTTCGGGACAAATTACTATGGCGCGGTCGTAGGCTTTCACCATAGCGTTGTCGTAGGCTTTTACTGTGGCGCTGTTGTAGGCTTTCACCTTGGCGTTGTCGTAGGCTTCCACCGTGGCGTTGCTGTAGGCTTTCACTACGGCGCGGTCGGAGGCCTGCACCGTGGCGTTGCTGTAGGCTTTCACTACGGCGCGGTCGGAGGCCTGCACTTTGGCGATTCCATAGGCTTTCACCGTGGCATCGTCATAGGCTTCTACCGGGGCATTACTGACGGTTTCTACCGTAGTTTTGCCGAAAGCGTAAACTTTGGCATTACTGTAGGCTTTCACTACAGCGCGGTCGAAGGCTGTCACCGTAGCGTCGTTGTAGACTTGTATCTCGGCATCGCCATAGGCGTAAACCGTTTCAGTTTTAACGATATGTTTACCCTCCGTAAAAACGTGTCCCTTGCGCCATGCCTCAATGGCTTCTTCCACGCGCTGCCGG
>ULWY01047591.1_pt1 | contig 15013 bp, 15 predicted proteins | sample 1960761 | NCBI WGS metagenome assembly ULWY01 (sample SAMEA4835824, study PRJEB28245) | human gut metagenome | biome: gut microbiome; material: fecal sample | place: Denmark | collected 2008
AGACCAGCGGCGTACCTAGATATTCTTACTTAAACTGCAATTTTAATGGAAAACAGAGGAGCAATAAGTTATAATGGGAACAAGAAAGTGAACAAGGAGTAAAAGGGAATGTATACATTATTGTTATTGTTGATTTATCTGGCATTTATCAGTCTTGGGCTTCCGGATTCCTTATTGGGATCAGCATGGCCCGTTATTCATCAGGAGCTTCAGGTACCTTTATCTTATGCAGGAGCCGTTACGATGATCATATCATTCGGAACAATATGTTCCAGCCTGATGTCAGAGAGACTGACCAGAAAACTGGGCGTGAATATTGTAACTGTGTGCAGTGTGCTTTTGACTGCAATCGCACTGTATGGCTTTTCCACAGCATCAGCCTTCTGGATGTTGTGCTTGTGGGGAATCCCTTATGGACTGGGAGCAGGAGCCATAGATGCAGCGTTGAATAATTATGTTGCATTGCATTACAATTCCAGACATATGAGTTGGCTGCATTGCTTCTGGGGGGTGGGTACGATCATCAGCCCTTATATTATGAGTCATGCCCTGACAACATCGGTATGGCAGAATGGCTATCGTATGGTGTCCTTTTTACAGATAGGTATTACAGTGATATTGTTTGTTACACTGCCTGTCTGGAAAGTAAATCGTAAGGAAGATGAACAGAAAGCGGAACAATCGGCAGTTATTGGCATTCATGGAGCATTGAAGATCAAAGGGGTTCCACAGTTGTTACTGGGATTTTTCTCATATTGCGCGTTAGAATCTACACTGCTTTTATGGTCCAGTAGTTATCTGGTAGGAGCAAAAGACGTAACTGCGCAGAGAGCGGCAGCCTTTGCATCATTGTTCTGTATCGGTATTACGGCAGGGAGATTTCTGTCTGGATGTGTAACAGAGAAACTTGGTGATTATAAGCTGATCCGTATTGGTACTGCGATTATGTTGATAGGCTGTATTGCATTGCTTCTTCCATTAAAGACAAGCGTAGTGTCATTGATAGGGCTGGTCATTATGGGACTTGGATGTGCACCCATATATCCATCTATTATACATGCGACACCGGCTAACTTTGGAGCACATAATTCACAGGCTATTATAGGAATCCAGATGACAAGCGCATATGTGGGATCTACTTTTATGCCACCTGTATTTGGTTTGATCGCTAATCATATTACAGTCGCATTAATGCCGTTTTATGTATTATTCTTTATTATATTAATGTATGTAATGGTCAGCAGGACATTTCATATTTGCTCACATAGTGTAAAGTAAATTTTTCAATGCAGTTTTCTTTTATTAACATATGATTTATAATGATGAATGAGTTCTTATATGGACTTTATATTAAAATAGGGAATGGTGAAGACATGAATCGGTTATTTGATACAACGATTGATGTTAATATACGTCAGTTTTATGTACTTGCAATGGGAGCATGTGTGGGGAATCTGGCAGGATTTATCGGAAATGCCTGCATTTATGGTTTTGGTATGCCAACGTTTTTCTGTGGAATATGTGCATTGCTTATTATAGTCAGCAGCCTGGTAGGAATTTTTGCCAGGCATCCCAAAAGAGCATGCTATTTTATCGTTATGTTGATGACCTTTGTGGAGTTTCCGGTACTTTATTATATTTATCAGCATGGAACGATTGTTTATATGGTACTGAGTATTGTAAGTATTGCTACGTTTATTCCTGCAATTCATGCATGGGTGTTTGCATTGGTGGCTTTTATATGTGATATGATAGTCATATTGACGGTGCATTTTTATCCACCTGATATTGAGCAGGTTACGGATCAGGAAATGTTTCAGTCTGTTATTTGTTCCTTTACGATTGTATTTATCTGTGTGTACATGATTACGATTTTGCTGAAAATTCAACAGGAGAAGCAGGAAAAGGAGTTGAAGATTCTTAGTGAGCAGATGAAAGTGCTTGCAGATCATGATACTTTGACAGGACTTTATAACAGACGATATCTGAACCGATACCTTGAACAGTTGATTGCCAATGGAATAGAGAATTTTCATGCAGTATTGATGGATTTGGACTTCTTTAAAAAGATAAATGACTGTTATGGTCATCTATTTGGTGATGAGGTATTGCTCAAATTCAGCCAGATTATGCAGGAACAGATTAAAGATAAAGGCATTGTGAGCAGGTTTGGCGGCGAAGAGTTTATGATAATTTTTCCCCAGGCTCCAATAGAAGAGATCCAGGGCATTTTGCAGAAAATTCACACAGATTATAGAGAGTATTCTCAGGAGAAAAAGGGCAGGGATTTTACCTTTAGCAGTGGCGTTGCATCATATGAAAAGGGGATGGAGATCTCAGCTTTGTACAGTTTGGCAGACGAGAAGTTATATCAGGCTAAAGAGAAAAGAAACAGAGATGTTTATTGTTAAACGGGAGAATTAGCATGAAAGAAGTACAGGAGCAGTTATTTGCACTGCGGGACTTAAAATATCGTGATTTCCACAGTAAATTAATACCCAATATAGACAAAGAGAATGTAATAGGAATCAGGGTTCCAATTTTGCGCAAATTCGCAAAACAGTTTGCAAAATCGGATAAAGTACAGGAATTTCTCAATGAACTTCCGCATCAGTATTATGAAGAAAATAATCTTCATATGATGCTTATTACACAGATAAAGGATTATGAGAAATGCCTGGAGGAGATAAATCGTTTCTTACCATATATAGATAACTGGGCAACTTGTGATTTCGCGGAACCGGCATGTTTTGGCAAACACAGGGATGAACTTTTACCACAGATTCGACAGTGGATTGCTTCAGAGCATACTTATACGATACGTTATGGAGTTGGTATGCTGATGCGCTTATATCTGGATGAAGATTTTAACGAAGAATATCTGGAGTGGGCAGCTCAGATTCAGTCAGATGAATACTATGTAAATATGATGGTTGCCTGGTATTTGGCGACCGCACTGGCAAAACAGTGGAATGCAACGATACCTTATCTGGAAAAAAGAAAATTACCGGACTGGGTACATCGCAAAACGATTCAAAAGGCGGTAGAGAGTTACCGGATCACTACTGAACAAAAGGTATATTTGAAGAGTTTGAGAGGATAATGAAGTGGGACAGTATCGTTTAGTAGCATTTGATATGGATGGAACATTATTGGACAGTCATAAACATATTTCAAGGGCAACGCAGCAGGCGGTCAGGCTGGCTGCCGAACGGGGAGCTACCATTGTATTGAATACAGGTCGGTGTATGGCTGAATTAACGGAATATATGGAGCTTTTGCCAGAAGTCAGATATATCAATTCTGTCAGTGGCGGACTGGTCTGTGACAGAGTAGCTGACAGAGATATTTACAGTAGCACTCTGGATATAGATACTGTGAAAAAAATTTTGAAGTTAGTAGAATCAGAGGATGTGATGATCCATTTTCTGAATAAAGAGTCTATTGTTCAGATGGATAAAGTGCCTGATATGTATAAGTATCATATGGAAGCATACAAAGACATGTATGAGAGGGTGACTGATCAGTGGGAAGATATAATCGGGCAGTATCTGGCTGCGCCCTTTCGTATTCCGAAACTCAATCTGTACCATACTTCTTCGGAAGCAAGGAATCAAACCAGACAAAAAATTCTGGCAGAGCAACTGAACGTAGAACTTGTAGATGCGGAAACCACTTCACTGGAAATATCCGCTCAGGGAACGGATAAAGGAAATGGTCTGGAGAAATTGTGTCAATACCTTAACATACCATTGTCACAGACTATTGTGGTAGGAGATGCTGACAATGATATTGCAGCTATGAAAAAAGCCGGATTAGCAGTAGCAATGAAAAATGCAAATGAACATGTTAAGGCATTGGCTGATGTGATAGTAAGTGATAATGATCATGATGGATGCAGGGAAGTATTACAAAATTATGGATTCATCAGATAAATGGCATAGTTAAGGTAACCTGCGAATGTGACCCACAATAGGTAAGGAATCATCAGATAGCCGGCTGGTCTGGATATCTGATAGAATAATCTGATCGTATACAGAATCAGTAGCCATAATAGAATCAGCCAGAAAAATGCAAACAAATACCATTGCATATTGAAAAAGAAGATGGACCACATAAAGTTAAAGATTAATTGTATGGCATATACAATCAGCGCAGTACGACCTGGCAGATTAGAAGTGTAGACCAGATAAGATGCGATACCCATTAGTACATATAATATAGTCCATACGATGGGGAAAAGCCAGTCGGGCGGTGCCAGAGCAGGCTTGTTTACCTGGGCAAAAGCTTCCATACCGCTTCTTGTCACAAAGGCTGACAGACCGCCGATCGCAAGTGGAATCAATATGCAGACGAATAGAGTTTTCCATTGGATTCTCATAAGAATACCTTACCTTTTTACATATTTACTATTATTGCAATTAGGCATCAGTGAAACGTATATAAAGAATGGAATAGTTAATTTCACAAATATCTAATTATCATAGTAATATGCAAAATTGTAGGATTTTATTCTAGCCTAATGGAAAATACAATTCCCGAATATGATACAAAATGTATCAAATATGCATGAAACAGTTATAGGAACGCAGGGAATTTTGATTTAGAATATCAATATAATAAGTTGCGCAAACGGTTGCGCAGTAGATCTATTTGGGAGGACTACGATTATGAAACGACTTCAAAAGCAATTTCTGGCATTATGTATTAGTGTCAGCCTTTGCTCCACAACGTTAGTGGGGTGTGGAAACAGCAGTGAGGAAGCTGTAGCAGAGACAGAAGTAACTACAGAAGCTCAGGAAGTAACAGAAACAACACAGGTAGAGACAACGCAGGAAACGACAGAGGCAAATCCTGTTGCAGATGTAACAGATATCTATGTAGAACCCATTGAGGGAATCTCTGATGATTTTATTCGTGGGATGGATGCTTCTGCTGTATTAGCACTTGAAAACAGCGGAGTAAAATATTATAACTTCGATGGTGAAGAACAGGATGTGTTCCAGACATTATCAGAAGCAGGCGTCAATTATATTCGTTTAAGAGTATGGAATGATCCGTATGATGAGAATGGCAATGGCTATGGCGGTGGTAATAATGATCTGCCAACAGCGATTGAACTGGGTAAACGTGCTACAAAATATGGCATGAAAGTATGTATTGATTTCCATTATTCTGACTTCTGGGCTGATCCAAAGAGACAGCATGCTCCTAAGGCATGGGAAGGCATGGAAATTGACGAGAAGTGTGATGCTTTGTACGATTATACCAAAGACAGTCTGACACAGCTTTTTGATGAGGGTGTAGATGTTGAGATGGTACAGGTTGGTAATGAAATCAACAATGGTATGGCTGGTGAGTATTATCTGCCTAATGTAACACAGCTTCTTAAGTCCGGAACCAAGGCTGTCCGTGAAATAGCAGATACTTATAATAAAGACATTCAGGTAGTGATCCATTATACCAATATTGAAAGCAATGGAGAAATCGACAGTCTGGCATCTAATTTACAGAACAATGATGTAGATTATGATATCATGGGATTATCCTATTATCCTTTCTGGGATGGCAGCTTCGACAATATGCAGAGAATTTCCAGGTATATTCAGAAGACTTATAATAAGAAGGTTATGATCGCAGAGACTTCTTATTGCTACACCTCAGAAGATGGTGATGGTTCAGGCAACAGTCTGGTAGGTACGGATGATATTGTAAAAGGTTATCCGGCAACAGTACAGAGTCAGGCAACTATGGTGCGTGATGTATGTGCAGCAGCTAATGAAGCCGGACTGGAAGGTGTATTCTATTGGGAAGGTACATGGATTCCGGTAGGACCTGCAACGGCTGATAATTCTCCTATCTGGGAAAAATATGGCAGTGGCTGGGCAAGCAGTTATGCTTCTGACTACGATCCTGATGACGCAGGTTTATATTATGGTGGATGCTCCTGGGATAATCAGGCAATGTTTGACTTTACAGGACGCCCATTACCATCTTTAAATGTATTTAAGTACTTAAAAGATGGACATGATGTGCCTTTGGCAGTTGATTATGTATCTGACGTATCTGTAACCTGCAATGCAGGCAGTGCGATTGAACTTCCTGAGCAGGTAGATGTGATCTATAACAATCATGCAGCTAACACACAGGCAGACGTAACCTGGGATGAGGCACAGGTTGCAGCGGTCGATCCTAACGTGGATGGTGAATATGATATTACAGGTTCCGTTGATGGTGGATTCACTGTAACTTGTCATGTGAAGGTAATATTGAAGAATCTGGTACAGAATCCAAGTTTCGAAGATGCAGATACATCCATGTGGAAGGTTACATACGAAGGCGACAGCAATCCTACAGACTACCAGAACAAGACAGATGATGCCCATACAGGTGATATTGCATTCCACTTCTGGTCAGGAGATTCAGATATGGAATTCTCTATTGAACAGGAGTTCACAGATCTGGAGGCAGGAACCTACAGATTATCAGTCTTTGCACAGGGCGGGGATATGTCAGCAGATGCAGAAATGGAATTGTATGCAGTTACCAGTGATGGTGAACAGACAGAATCTTTTATGGTAACAACTTATAATGACTGGAAGAATCCGACTATTCCTGAGATTCAGGTCACAGATGGTACACTGACAATTGGTGTTCGTATGAAGTGTAATGTCAGCAGTTGGGGTACTGTGGATGATTTCACATTAAATAAAATATCTGATTAATTATGTTCAGACAGAGAAAAGGCAGCGCATGTAGCTGCCTTTTTACGTGTCATAATGAAAATTTATATTGGCATCAGATAACTTATAAGTATATACTTTATGTTGGTATGTTCTAATGAAAAAGGAAAGGACCAGGATTGAAATGAATAGAATCTGGAATGAAGTAGTAGAGGATGGTGTGGCTTTTCCACAGGAAGAGTATCTGAATGAAAAGACAGGAGCAGAGTTCTTCACAGCACAGACTTATAATGCAGTGGCAGAAGATGCAGATACAGGCAAGATATATGGACTTTATATTCTGCATCCTAATAACATAGGCAGATGTGGACATATCTGCAATGCCAGTTATGCAGTCAGCAGAGATTCGAGAGGATTGCACATTGGTGAGAAACTTGTATCTGACTGCCTGATACAGGGAAAGGCACATGGCTTTCGGATTCTACAGTTCAATGCATTCGTCGCATCGAATATCCATGCCAGACATTTATATGAAAGGCTTGGCTTTATCCAGTTGGGCGTAATCCCCGGAGGATTCCGCATGAAAGACGGACATTATGAGGATATCTGTCCCTACTATCATACATTATAATCTAGTCATATATAGAAAGAGGTTGATAAGCATATGAATACACCCAAAGAGCAATATATAGCAGAAGGAGCTATTGTTAAGGGCAATGTGAAGCTGGGAAAAGATGTAAGTGTATGGTATCACGCTACCATTCGTGGAGATTCCAACTCTATAACGATTGGAGATGATACAAATGTTCAGGACAATGTAGTTGTACACACGGAGAATACGCACCCGGTCACAATCGGCAATGGAGTAACCATAGGTCACAGTGCAGTAGTTCATGGATGCACGATAGGGGATAACTCCTTAATCGGGATGGGTGCTATTATTTTAAATGGCGCAGTTATTGGAAAAAACTGCATAATCGGTGCAGGCGCACTTGTAACACAGAATACCAATATACCGGATGGAAGTCTGGCTTTTGGCAATCCGGCAAAAGTTATCCGCCAGGTCACAGAAGAAGAAAAGGCAGCAAACAGAACCAATGCATTGAAATATGTACGTGAGGCGAAGGAACAGTTGTAGTCTGACTTGCGATTAGAATGTTCCAATGATAAGATATAGATATAGATTTCGAAGGGAGAACATATCATGGGACGATTTGTGAATCCGAATAACGGCGCATTTCAAGACGTATTAAATTCCAAAATATATGTTGATAAAACCGGACTGTTAGAATATACCAACAGTGTGATGGACACTACGGATAAATTCATTTGCAATAGCAGACCGAGAAGATTTGGCAAACAGCATCAATGTGTAATAGAGCAGTATCATATATAAAGGAAAAGGGGGCGGAATAACCGTCCCTTTTTAATAGCATATGATATTTATTTCGTTAAATCAGCAACAACCTGATTGATGACTTTGCCATCAGCTTTGCCTTTTAATTCGCCCATAACGGCCTTCATGATCTGTCCCTTATTCTTGGTAGCAAGGACATCAGCGAACTTTTCCTGAAGGATAGCAGCTACTTCTTCTGCTGATAACATCTTGGGTGCAAATTCACTCATGATTTCATAACGCCTGTTATATTCATCCAGAAGGTCTGTTCTTTCAGCCGGGCAGGTATCAATCTGCTCTTTTACGGATTTGATCTCCTTTAAGATAGCTTCATTAGCCATCTCGTCAGGAATATCCTCACGACAGCCTGCATCAATGCCCTTTTTCTTAACGGCAGATACTAAAGCTGCGATAGCATCCTTTCTGAATTTATCCTTTGCTTTCATAGCCGCAATCATAGCGTCCTGTAATTCTTTTAATTTCATGTTAATCACCATGCCTTTCAGTAATTTTCAATCGGTTTTATTATACTCCAGACATCGTTCTCTGAAAAGGGCAAAATTGTTGATTATAAAATGCTATTTTGCTACAATATATATTGATGTGTTGGGGGGGACAAAATTGTGAAGATAGTAGAGTAAAACGAGTGGTATAGACAATAGTTTATGATGTTTTAATGATATGGGATTTTGATGAACGACATTCGATGTGAACTAAAGGAGGTATCAGACATGGGCAGGGAGAATTACTTAAAAAAACATGAAAATACTGTTGGAGCAGGATGCTAAATTTTTATAGTATAATATTAATACAGGAGGTATACCGACATGGCAGAACATAAATTAGTAGCATTAACTTTTGATGATGGTCCGACACTTGGTATTACAGACAAAGTTTTGGATGTATTGGAGGAAAACGATGTTGTAGCGAGCTTTTTCCTGATTGGTCAGAATATCACGGAGCAGACCGAGTATCTGGTGAAGCGTGCCTACAATATGGGCTGTACAATAGAGAATCACTCCAAGACACATCCATCCATGATAGATCTGACCAAACAGGAGATTCTGGATGAAGTGAATTATACAACAGAGCACATAGAACAGGTGATTGGTGAGAAGCCGCAATTCTTCAGACCACCCTACATAAATTATAACCAGACAATGTATGATCTCATTGATCTGTATTTTATCAGCGGATATGGCTGTGAAGACTGGGAGCCGTCTGTGTCTGCACAGGAGCGTGTGGACAGAGTACTTCAAGCTGCCAAGCCTGGATTTATGATCCTTATGCATGACATGGCAGATAACCTGCAGACCGTAGAAGCGATTAAGATATTGATTCCCGAATTAAAGAAACAGGGATATGAATTTGTCACCATCAGAGATATTTTTAAGAAGAGTGGAACCAAGCCGCAAAAGAACGTAATTTACATGGGAATAGACGATGTAAGGCGCAATTATGAGTAGTTGCAATCACCAGTTGACAGATTGACAGGCGTATTTGGTGGTCTGCAACTGTTCCAAAAGGTATGATATGTCTGTAAAAATCAAACAACAAAACAGAAATGAGGGAAAACATGATTTTAGCAGACAAGATTATGGAAGAGAGAAAGAAGAACGGATGGTCGCAGGAAGAACTGGCGGATAAACTGTCAGTATCCAGACAGGCAGTATCAAAATGGGAGAGCGCACAGTCAGTACCAGATCTTCAGAGAGTAATTCAGCTTGCAGAGATCTTCAACGTGAGTACAGATTATCTATTAAAAGATGAGGTAGAAGCACCGTCGCCTATGGAAGTAGGAGATATCAGGGATGAGGATCAGTCATTGCGTAGGGTTTCCATGGAAGAAGCCAATGAATTTTTAACAATTAGAAGAAAAAATGCACCAATGATAGCAGGTGGAGTTGCTATGTGCATTTTAAGTCCGGTGATATTGATTTTCCTGGCAGGGCTTGCAGATTCACATATTGGAAATATCTCAGAAGGACTTGCATCGGGTATAGGTCTGATATTCCTGCTTGTAATGGTTGCCATTGCGGTATTTGTATTTATCAGCTATGGAATGAAAGAGAGTAAGTTTTCTTATCTGGAAAAGGAAGCGTTTGAAACAGCATACGGTGTATCCGGACTGGCAAAAGAGAAGCAGAAAGATTATGAGGACACATTTACCCGCAGTATTGCGATTGGAGTAGTATTATGTATTGTGGCTGTTATTCCATTACTGATCGCAGGAAGTATGGATGCACCGGACTACATCTGTTGTGCGTTGACATCTCTGCTGCTGATTTTAGTTGCGATAGGCGTGTATCTTATGGTAAATGCTGGAATGATCAAGGGCAGTTATGATATGCTTTTGCAAGAGGGAGATTTCTCAAAATCTGAGAAGCATGCGAAGAAGAAAATGGAATTGTTCAGCAGTGCTTACTGGTGTCTTGCAACAGCAATCTATCTGGGATGGAGTTTCTGGACTAATAGATGGGATTTTACATGGATCGTATGGCCTGTAGCAGGTGTGTTGTATGCGGCAGTATCTGCAATTCTGAAAATGGTAATGGGTAATAAAGAGTAAATGACATAAGAAAAGGCAAGGTTGTTTTATGCAGCCTTGCCTTTTCCATATATTAGGAAACTGTGATAAGTTCGTACTCGCGGGTTCCAAAACCGAGGTCTGCGGCAGCCTCGATGGTGTGTACACCATTTCTGGATTCAATACGTTCAATTAAGTGATCCCTGCCCGGATCATCGCTGGCATATACCAGATCCAGACAAGCCTGGTCGATTGCGATAGGATCAGTTGAGATCAGGATACCCATATCCTTCATACAGGGATCTTCTGCCACTGCACAGCAGTCGCAGTCTACGGACATATTTTTCATGACATTGATATAAATGGCATTTCCCTTGAAATATTCCACAACAGAAGAAGCGGCATCTGCCATAGACTCCAGGAAGGAATCATGGTCTGCAGTCCAGATTTTCTCCGGTTCGCCGGCACCGTGAATATATGCCTTACCGGCAGAAGACGCGATACCGATAGAAAGTTGCTTAAGTGCTCCGCCGTAGCCTCCCATGGGATGTCCTTTGAAATGGGAGAGAACCAGAAGAGAATCATAATCTGCCAGGTCTTTTCCTACGAAGTTCTTATGAATGACTTTACCATTGGGAATGGGAAGCTCCATATCAGGACCTTCTGCATCCAGCAGATCCACTTCAAAATATTTGCTCCAGCCATGTTCGCGCATTGTTTTCATGTGCTTGGCTGTGGTGTTACGGGCGCCGTCATAGGCGGTGTTACATTCTACAACAGTTCCACCTACATGATCAATAACCGGTTTCCAGAATTCCGGCTTGAGGAAGTTCTGATTTCCAACTTCACCGGAGTGGAGCTTGATCGCCACCTTACCTTCTAATTTTTTGCCCAATAACTGATACATTTCCAATACTTTCTCAGGACTGATCTCCTTTGAAAAGTAAACCTTTGCTTTTTCACTCATATATAAGACTTACCCCCTTCTTTTACGTTAAGTATTCAGTTTTATTTTAAATGGGAAAAAAGAGAATTTCAATAAGTGTTTGAGTTAATAGATTTTTAATAAAAATTATTAGCACTCCCTATTGACGAGTGCTAATAACAGGTGTATAACATAATCAGAACAAAGGAAAAGGAAACCTGAGTTCCATAAACATAAAACAAAGACGACATCCGAGGTATTAGATAGAAGAAAGGAAGATGACTTATGTTGATGCCTAGTATTTTTAGAACTAATAGTTTGATTGATGATTTGTTTGATGATGACTGGTTCAATGACAAAGAATTCAGGAACATGGAAAAGAAGCTCTATGGTCACAGAGCCAAGAATGTAATGAACACAGATGTGAAAGAAACAGAAGATGGATACGAACTGGAGATGGATCTTCCGGGATTCAAGAAAGAAGAAGTATCTGTTGAACTGAATGATGGATATATCACTATCAGGGCTGCCAAGGGACTTGACGAAGATGAGAAAGAGAAGAAGACGGGCAAGTACATTCGCAGAGAACGTTACAGTGGCGCCTGTGAGCGAAGCTTCTATGTAGGTGAAGAAGTCACACAGCAGGATATCAAGGCAAGCTTCAAGCATGGTATCTTAAGGCTCGACATTCCTAAGAAGGAAGTCAAAAAGGTAGAACAGAATAATTTCATATCCATTGAATAATAAAACAGTTAATGACCACCCGGTTGTATAGCCGGGTGGTTCTATATGGAAGAAAGGTATGGCGATTACAATGGCAAAAGAAATCGTATTTGATATAGATGCAAGAAAGAAAATGGAATCTGGTGTGAACCAGTTGGCTGATACAGTGAAGGTAACATTAGGACCCAAGGGCAGGAATGTTGTATTGGATAAAGGATTTGGAGCTCCGTTGATCACTAATGACGGTGTGACAATTGCCAAGGAAATCGAACTTGAGGACAGATTCGAGAATATGGGTGCGCAACTGGTAAAGGAAGTTGCGACCAAGACGAATGATGCAGCAGGTGATGGTACAACGACTGCAACTGTTCTGGCTCAGTCCATGATCAACGAAGGTATGAAGAATATCGCAGCAGGCGCAAATGCCATTGTCCTTAGAAAAGGCATGAAGAAAGCAGTAGAAGCTGCTCAGAAAGCCATTAAGGAGATGAGTAAGCCTGTCAGTGGTAAGAAGGATATTACCAGAGTCGCTGCCATTTCAGCAGAAAGTGATGAAGTGGGTGAGATGGTAGCAGATGCTATGGAAAAGGTTGGTAAGAATGGTGTCATTACCATAGAAGAATCCAAGACTATGCAGACTTCGGTTGACGTGGTAGAAGGCATGCAGTTTGACAAAGGTTATCTGTCAGCATACATGTGCAATGATAAGGACAAGATGGTTGCCAACATGGATGAGCCATATATCCTGATTACAGATAAGAAGATATCCAATATTCAGGATATTCTGCCGATTCTGGAACAGATCTCCAAGGCTGGTAAGGAACTGCTGATCATTGCAGAAGATGTAACCGGTGAAGCACTTACCACTCTGATCGTGAACAGTCTGCGTGGTACTTTGAAGGTAGTTGCAGTCAAGGCACCGGGCTTTGGCGACAATAGGAAAGAAATGTTGAAGGATATCGCATTCCTGACAGGTGGTCAGGCAGTCTTTGAAGAACTTGGCATGCAGCTCAAGGATACTTCTATGGAAATGTTAGGCAGAGCAAAATCTGTAAAGGTCACAAAGGACAGCACAACAATTGTCGATGGTGAGGGCAAGTCCGAAGATATTCAGGAGAGAATTGCTTCTATTAAGGCACAGGCAGAAAAAGCAACCTCTGAATATGATAAGAAGAAATATCTTGACAGAATAGCCAAAATGAGTGGCGGTGTTGGTGTTATCAGGATTGGTGCAGCTACAGAAACCGAGATGAAGGAATCCAAGTATCGTGTCGAGGATGCCCTGAATGCGACTAAGGCAGCCGTAGAAGAGGGTATTATAGCAGGCGGCGGTTCTGCTTATATCCATGCACAGAAGGCAGTTCTTGCAGAAGCAGCCAAGCTGGAGGGCGATGAAAAGACAGGTGCTTTGATCGTTGCAAGGGCATTGGAGGCTCCGCTTAGAACCATTGTTCAAAATGCAGGTCTGGAAGGGGCTATTGTAGTCAATAAAGTCAAGGAATCCGCAGATGGTATTGGCTTCGATGCTGTCAGCGAGGAGTATGTAGATATGATGGCGAATGGCATCATTGATCCTGTGAAAGTAACAGACAGTGCACTGGTCAATGCAGAGAGCATCGCCTCTACGTTACTGACAACGGAGGCTGCTGTAGGCAATATTCCAGAGAAAAAGCCGGCAATGCCCGCATCCCCTGAAATGGGCTATTAATTCATAAATATTAAAATAAACATAAGGCGAAATCGTTGGTGATACTGACGATTTCGCCTTTTTTAATGATAAAAAATACCAATAAATAAAAATCTCTTTGAAATTAGAAATAACTAACTATATAATCAACATGCGACCAAAATATTAAAAATGGTCGCAAGAATAAAATAAGGTTACAACAAGTAATGGGCAAGGAGAGAAAATGAAGAAGGAGAAAGATCGTATCAACAGCCGCAGAACATGAATTTGCGCAGGATAGAGTTATATGGACTAATCACCCTTGGGGGAGTACTGGTGTATGGAATCTGTGCATTTGGTTCCTCCGCCATTTCCCATGTGGCGGCATATGATCTGTTGTACGAGATCCGGATTCAGTTAATGAATAAGATGTCACGCATTTCCTCCGGGTATTTTACCGGAGTGACGCAGGGAGCAATCAAGAAGATCATGTCAGATGATGTAGAAGAGATCGAGGCATTCATAGCTCATAATTTATGTGATCTGTCTGCGGCGATCGCAACGCCTGTATTTACATTGATTTATCTGTTCTATATGGATTGGAAGCTGGCACTGGTCACATTACTGCCTATTATGATATCCATATTTTTACTGGCGGCCTTTTTGCCAAGACAGATATTATTCACAGGCAGCAGGAGGGACAGCCTATCGAGGATATTCTGCTTGGATTGTGTTATGCGGTGATCCGTAATTTCAAGGCAGTCATAGTGAAGAAACTGCCTGTTCATAAACCTGTTGTGCTATGTGGTGGAGTTGCCTGGAATGAAGGAGTAGTTCGAGCAGTCAGAGAGGTATTTGATCTGTCAGAGCAGGAACTGATCATTCCCGAAGAGTTCCCTTATATAGGGGCAATTGGTGCAGCCATGGAAGCAGGAAATATCCCTCTGTCTGTTGTAGAATTTATGGAAGAGCTTGGACAGAGTATTGGAGCAGATGTAATTCGGGATGAGATCACAGCGCATGGCATTGGAATCAGAAGCACCGGTAAATCTGGGCGAGAGATGCACGGTATTTATAGAAAGTGCAGTGGCAG
>ULWY01056884.1_pt1 | contig 14987 bp, 14 predicted proteins | sample 1960761 | NCBI WGS metagenome assembly ULWY01 (sample SAMEA4835824, study PRJEB28245) | human gut metagenome | biome: gut microbiome; material: fecal sample | place: Denmark | collected 2008
ACGTGTCTTCGAACGAAATATCCAAGCTTCTCTGCCACATATTTTAATGGGCGAGCCAAACCGCCGTCCCTAGAACTTCTTCTCCTTAAATTGCAATTTATTTCATTTTTATCTAAGAGGAATCCGAAATGACAAATAAAGAAATAATGGATATTGCTATGCGTCAATCTGCAATAGATATGAATGCAGAAGTTTCTGATTTTATGAAGGATATAAATGTATTTGTAAGATCAGAAATAGGTCCATCAGCCAGAAAGTATTATAAAGAACCTATTGCATGTAATTTTGTTTCATACGGCAGTAACATTGTTACTTCAGTGAAAGATGAATACAGGAGTATCGCAGAAGAATATTTAAGAAAATTTGAATTTTATCACTGCTTTGAAACACCTAATATGCATTGGCTTGATGATCGAATGAAGAAATATGGCTATCGCGTATGCTTTATGGCAGAGTATTTTCTGCCAGATGTAAATGTTCTAAAAAGAATAGAATCAAAATATCAGCTTAAAGTGTTGACACATGAGGATTTTGAAAAATTATATACACCAGAATGGAGTAATGCATTATGTTCGGATAGAAAGGAACTGGATATTCTGGGTGTTGGGGCTTTTGAGCATGATAAATTAATTGGACTTGCTGCTTGTTCTGCGGATTGTGATGACATGTGGCAGATAGGAGTTGACGTGTTGCCAGAATATCGCAGGCAAGGAGTTGCTTCTTCTGTTACGAGTAATTTGGCTATAGAAATATTAAATAAGGGAAAGGTACCGTTTTATTGTTGCGCGTGGTCAAATATTAAATCAGTAAAAAATGCATTGAAAAGTGGTTTTACACCTGCTTGGGTAGAAATGACAGTAAAACCTGTCAGTATGGTTGAGGAGATGAATCAATAGAATATTGATTTATTCTCCTTTATTACTCTACGGAACGTAGAAGCCGCATAAATTCACCATATTCTACGTTGCGTGGGTGTGAAGAAATCATGTTTTATATGATAATCAGGGCAGAAAGGAGAAAAACAAATGGATCAAATAAAAATTGGAAAATTTATTGCTGATGAGAGAAAGAGAAAAGGATATACACAAAAGCAACTTTCTGAAAAGTTGGAAATCAGTGATAAGACAATTTCAAAATGGGAACGTGGAAATGGATTCCCGGAAGTATCATTGTTGCTACCTTTGTGCAATGAATTAGAGATAACAGTGAATGAACTATTATCTGGTGAAAGGGTATCTGAAGAAGACTATCATAAGAAAGCGGAGGAAAATATGGTGAATTTAGTGAAAGAAGCACAGGAAAATAAAAAGAAAATTATATTATCGGCAATGATTGCAGGGTTTACGATTATTGCAGCAGTTCCATTATTTGTATTGTCGGGAATGCCTGTGTTGGAGACTTGGTTGAGGATTCTGTTAATTGTTATAGGAATTATAGTGATTGCAGGTGGAATTTCAATTGCCTGTATTCTTGATAAAGAAGCAGGGGCATTTGAATGTCCTGAATGTCACAATCGATTTGTACCAGATATGAAGTCTTATGTTATGGGACCGCACACAATTACAAAACGTAAATTAGAGTGTCCACATTGTGGGGCTCACAAGTATTGTAAAAAAGTATTTACGAAGTAAAAATGGGCATAAACAAAAAGCCCTTTTCCAATAAGACTCCCGTTTCATTTGTCTTATTGGATAACAACCATTTGACCGAGCATGGTGTAACATATTTCTGTAAGAAATCCAAGGAGTTTGTGCTGATTACATCGAATAGGGATCATCCTGCTTATAATATTAAGGAAAATAATTTCTATATCATTTTTCAGGAAGAACTGTCGCTGAAAGATGCTCTTCATGAATTAAAACTATTGTATGGATGTGAGAAATTAACAATCCAAAGCGGCGGAACGATTAATGGATTATTTCTTCATGAGAAGTTGTTTGATTATGTTGATGTCGTTGTGGCTCGGATACTGATTGGCGGTAAGGAAACAGCTTCCTTAATAGACGGCAGTTCCATTATTTCAGAAAATGAACTATATCTGAGCTGGGTGTCTTGAAACTCATTGATTGCACAGTTTTGAATGACTCGTATATCAGAGTCAGATATCAAGTATTGACAATAACATAATTACAAATCAGGAATAAATAAAAAGAAAACAGTGCAAATTTAGATAATTTTCTAAATCTGCACTGTTTTGTTATAAAAAGTAGTAGTCGAATTAGAATAACTGATCGATTCGATTCATGGCTTCGATGGTATTTTCACGATTGCCAAAGGAGGTCAGACGGAAGAAATTATGTCCGTTCTTGCCAAATCCCGCACCGGGAGTACCAACTACCTGTGCATTCTTTAACAGATAGTCAAAGAAGTCCCAGGATTCCATATTGTTAGGGCATTCAAACCAGATATATGGGGAATTTACACCGCCAAAGTAGCGTATATTCTTTTTCGCAAGTCCTTCTGCGATGAGCTTTGCATTTTCCTGATAATATTTGATATTGGCTTTGCACTGTGCCATACCTTCTACGGAAAAGGCAGCAGTAGCACCTTTCTGTACGATATAGGATACGCCATTGAACTTGGTAGTCTGGCGACGGTTCCACATAGCGTTCAGGGACATTTCCTTACCATTGGAAGCGGCAAATTTCAGATCCTTAGGAACGATAGTATAGCCGCATCTGGTTCCGGTGAAACCTGCTGTTTTGGAGAGAGAGCAGAATTCAATAGCGCACTTTCTGGCACCTTCAATAGCAAAAATACTTCTTGGAAGAGTTTCATCTGTGATGAAGCATTCATAAGCAGAATCATAAAGGATAATGGCGTCATTTGCCAATGCATAATCTACCCATTCCTTTAATTGTTCACGGTTATATGCTGCACCTGTAGGGTTGTTAGGAGAGCAGATATAGATAACATCTGCATGGAAATTGTGATCTGGCATAGGCAGGAAGTTATTTTCTGCATTGGCATCGATATAGGTGATATTGCGCCCGTTCATGATATTGGTGTCCACATATACAGGATAAACCGGATCAGGAATCAGGATAACATTGTCCTGTGCAAACAGATCAGTGATGTTACCTGTATCACTTTTAGCACCATCAGAAACAAATACTTCGTCAGGTTCGATACAATCAACACCGTTTCGTTTATAGTAATCAACAATGGCATTTCTCAGAAAATCATATCCCTGTTCAGGACCATATCCTTTAAAAGTATCGGAGCTTGCCATGGCATCAACGCCTTCATGAAGCTGTTCGATCATTTTGGAACCAATGGGCAGGGTAACGTCGCCGATTCCCAGACGAATGATTTTTTTATCAGGATTAGCTTCCTGATATGCTTTTACACGATGATTAATTTCAGCAAACAGATAGCTTTCTTTCAAATTTAAGTAGTTTTCATTTAACTTTGGCATACACTAATCTCCTTTCAAATTAAGTAGTTCTTAATAGGAACACTACAGATATCATAACTTTAGAGATGCCATTTGTCAATTGATTGAATAAAGAAGAATTAAAAAATAAGAGATTTGTATGAGAATAAATACATTAATTTAAGAAATTTAAGTATAAATATACTTGACTTTTAAAATACAGGGACTATAATCTAAAGTAATTTAAGAGATTAGCTATGAGCAGGATAAGATTTCTTACTATCAACGTTTTCAGAGAGTTGTCGGCAGGTGTGAGACAACAGCGCGGTGAGAAATTATCACTTGTGAGCCTTTCAAATGAAATAACAGTAGTTTGAAACGGATTTCCACCGTTAGAGGGAAGCATATTTACTGATAATTAGTATTGGAGATATGACTGAGAGATCAATGTGAATTGATAAGAGAAGTGGTAACGCGGAAGCATAAGCCTTCGTCTTCTTATATAAAATATAAGAGGATGGAGGCTTTTTTAATGAATAAATATGAGATGGTCTTAAAAATGTTAATAAACAGGTGAGTCTGGTACTGATCTGTTGAAGATAAAAGGAGGAGATATTATGAACACTTTAGTAATTGTATTAATTGCTGCGGTATGCCTTGTATGTGGTTATGTTTTTTATGGCCGCTGGCTGGCTAACAAATGGGGGATTGACCCTAAGGCAAAGACTCCTGCAGTTGCAAAAGAGGACGGACAGGATTACGTCCCGACAGACGGATGGACAGTATTTGCACATCAGTTTTCATCTATCGCAGGTGCAGGCCCTGTTACCGGTGCCATTCAGGCAGCAGTATTTGGCTGGGTACCTGTATTGCTCTGGATCATTCTTGGTGGCATTTTCTTTGGAGCGGTTACAGATTTCGGCGCACTCTATGCCAGTGTAAAGAATGAAGGTAAGTCCATGGGACTTCTGATCGAGCAGTATATTGGAAAGGCGGGCAAGAAATTATTCCTGTTATTCTGCTGGCTTTTTACATTGATCGTAACTGCAGCCTTTGCAGATATGGTAGCTGGTACATTCAATGCGTATACAGTCGTTGATGGGGTATCACAATTATCAGATGCGGCCAAAGTCAACGGCGCAGCAGGCAGTATATCACTTCTGTTCATTGCATTTGCAGTTGTATTTGGTCTGATTCAGAAGAAAATGAAATTTACAGGCTGGAAAGAAGTTGTGTTAGGTCTGGTTTGTACGATCGCTGCTTTCTGTATCGGTATGTTTTGCCCGTTAGTCACAACTAAGGTAAATTGGACATATATCGTATTTGCATATATCTTCCTGGCAGCAGTACTTCCGATGTGGCTTCTGATGCAACCAAGAGATTATATGACAACATTTATGTTTGCAGGTATGATCATCGGTGCAGTGGTAGGTCTGGTTGTGGCACATCCTACTATGAATCTTCCGATGTATACGGGATTCCATAATGAGAAATCAGGTGATCTGTTCCCGATTCTGTTCGTAACAGTTGCCTGTGGTGCAGTATCCGGTTTCCACAGCCTGGTGTCATCCGGTACTTCATCCAAGACAGTATCAAATGAAAAGGATATGTTAAAGGTTGGCTATGGTGCCATGATTCTTGAAAGTCTGTTAGCTGTTCTGGCTCTTTGTGTAGCAGGTGCAGCAGCATCAGCAGATGGTACAGCAGCAACAGGCACGCCTTTTGCAATTTTTTCATCAGGTGTTGCAGGATTTCTGGAAATGTTTGGTATTCCGGTTTATGTAGCACAGTGCTTCATGACTATGTGTGTATCCGCATTGGCATTGACCAGTCTGGATTCTGTTGCACGTATTGGTCGTATGTCTTTCCAGGAATTGTTCAGTGTAGATGATATGGAGCATGCAGAGGGCTGGCGCAAGGTTCTGTGCAACAAATATTTTGCAACAGTAATCACACTTGCATGTGGGTATGTATTGACACAGATCGGATATTCCAATATCTGGCCACTCTTTGGCAGTGCAAACCAGTTGTTAAGTGCATTGGTACTGATCACATTATGTGTATTCCTGAAAGTAACAGGCAGACAGAACAAGACCTTGTTTCCACCTCTTATCATCATGTTATGTGTAACCTTTACTGCCCTGGTAGAGAGAACAATAGCACTTGTCAAGGCTTATTCTGCAGGTTCAGCAACATTCCTTGTAGAAGGTTTACAGTTGATCATCGCAATTCTTCTGATGATCCTGGGTGTGATTATTGTAATACATAGTGGAAAGAAATTAGTACAGAAAAAAGCAGATAAATAATTTCATATTTTACTGAATATTACTAAAATGGCAGTTGAATTGAGTTAAAAGTTCAACTGTCATTTTTGTGTTATTTTGAATTTGCCAGATTGCTTTTTAGATATCGATTTGCTACAATAGAAAGATAACTTACAGCACAATTTAAGGTACTATTGCGGAATAAATGCATAATAAAATCATAAAAAACATGGGAGTAAATGGATATGTTGGCGAGATGGAAAGAAAAATACATTGGAGATAAAGCATTTTATATGAGGGTATTGACCCTTGCAGTTCCTTTGATCATTCAGAATGCGATTACGAGTTTTGTCAGTTTTCTGGATAATATCATGGTCGGACAGATCGGCACGGAACAAATGTCAGGAGTGGCTATCGTCAATCAGTTGATGTTTGTATTTAATATCTGTATCTTTGGTGGGGTATCAGGTGCCGGTATTTTTGGTACACAGTATTTTGGAAAAGGCGATTATGAAGGACAGAAGTATACATTTCGATTTAAACTTTACGCATGTGGAGTGATCACGGGAATTGCGCTGCTTTTGTTTGGCTTTTTTGATACGCAGCTTATTTCGTTGTATTTAAGTGAGAATGGCAGTGTGGGTGATGTGAAACTTGCATTGAAATATGGAGAAGAATATCTGGCGATTATGATGGTGGGGCTGCTGCCATTTGCACTTTCGCAATCCTATACGAATACCATTCGTGAAACTGGACAGACCTTCGTTCCGATGATCGCAGGAATTGTTGCAGTCGTTACGAATCTGATACTGGATATTATCCTGATCTTTGGCGTTGGTGGGATTCCTGCCATGGGGGTAGAGGGTGCTGCAATTGCAACGGTCATTGCCAGATTCGTAGAATGTGCGATTGTGTTAATCTGGACACATACCCATACGGATAAAAATCGCTTCATTGTTGGTGCTTATTGCAGCTTGTATATTCCGGGTAGAGTCCTTGGGGATGTCATTAAGAAGGGTACTCCTTTGATGTGCAATGAGATGCTGTGGGCAATGGGGATGGCAGTAATCGCTCAGTGTTATGCGGTCAGAGGGCTTGAGGTAGTTGCTGCACAGAATATTTCTTCTACGATCACAAATCTCTTTAATGTTGTTTATATTCAGCTTGGTTCCTGTATTTCTATTGTAGTAGGGCAGTTATTAGGTGCTGGTAAGAAGAAAGAAGCCAGAGATGCAGATACGAAGATGATTTTCTTCAGTGTTGGTTGCTGTACGGTTGTAGCACTTATTATGATCGCGATAGGCAGATTTTTTCCTTCTATCTATAATACAGAAGAAACGATCAAAAATCTGGCAACAACGTTTATTGTGATTTCAGCCATGGTCATGCCATTATGTTCTTTCTCACATTGTTCCTATTTCACATTGCGTTCAGGTGGAAAGACAATTATTACATTCCTGTTTGATAGTGTATATACATGGGTCATTGTGATTCCGATTGCCTATTTGCTGGCTCATTTTACACAGCTTTCAATTCAGGTGGTATTTTTCCTTGTGCAGTTTACGGAGATCATCAAAGTTATTATTGGATATTTTATGGTCAGAAGTGATGTCTGGCTACAGAATATTGTAGATAGTACATCTTCCATAGAATAGTTATGTTATATTGATTTTATGTTTTATTTTATACTATAATTATTCCAAATTATGAAAATTGAGGAGGTAATGTGAAAAATAAATTTTTCACATGCAGATTTGTGTCAGCATAAGGTACTAAAGTACCTGAAAGTTCGCAGTTTACAGAAAGGTATGGGCGTTATGGCGGGTTATTTATTTGTACATTTTATTGGGGAACAGGAGAATGGAGAGCAGATTTATTTTGCAGTGAGTGAAGATGGGATGCACTGGCAGGATCTAAATGGTGGACAACCGGTACTGGTATCAGACATTGGAGAATCTGGTGTCAGAGATCCTTTTATTGTCAGAGATGAGAAAAAGCATAAGTTCTATCTGATCGCAACGGATCTTCGCATTGGTTCAGGCAAGGGTTGGACGTGGGCTGTTACAGAAGCAAGTCGTGACCTGATCGTATGGGAATCAGAGGATATGGTCAATTGGAGCGAACCAAGAAGCTGCCATGTGGGAGTAGACGGGGCAGGCTGTGTATGGGCTCCAGAGGCGATTTATGATACAGAAACAGAATCTTTCTTTGTATTTTGGGCTTCTATGGTGAAGCTGGATGGGGATAAAGAGCCAAAACAACGTATTTATGCTGCATACACGAAAGATTTTGTGGAGTTCACAGAACCTTTTATCTATGAAGAAGCAGATTGCCATGTGATCGATATGAATATTGTATACAGTAATGGATGGTATTACCGTTTCGTAAAAGATGAGACAAACAAGAACATTCGTACAGACAGAGTAGCCAAACTGGGCAGAGGAATCAAACCGGAACCAATACATAGTGAAGTTTTGTCACAACTGTTCGGCGTGGAAGGTCCGGAAACATATCAACTTCCGGATGGCAGGTGGTGTCTGATCGTGGATCAGTTTGCAACAGGAAAAGGCTATCTGCCACTTATATGTAATGATCTTTCTACTGGTAATTTCCAGATAGCAGAGGAAGGCTCCTATGATCTTGGTAAATTAAAGAAACGTCATGGTGGTATTTTACAGATCACAGAAGAGGAATTAACCAGATTAAAGCAGAACTTCTAAATGCATCGCAAGGCATATTCCAGAGATTGTTTCAGATGTTCTTTCATAAGAGTGGCTGCTTTCTGATATTCCTTGCTTCGATATGCCTCATAAATGAATAGGTGAGATTTTTCAATTTCTTTTTGTACAGCGTGGTCGGTCTGATACATTTTAGATAAAATGGTCAGTTGGCTGCGCTGTTTTTCTGCTGCTCTGTCAAGGCGGGAATTATCACAATAATCATAGAATACCAGGTGAAAACGGTCAGACAGAGTAGTCCATTCCTGGTTTTCTTCATCAGTTAGAGAATCCTTATCGTGAAGGGCAGCAGTACGATCTACGATATGTGCGAGTTCTTCAAGGAGGGCAGACTGATTGGGATGGGAGGAAGCATACTGAATTGCCAGGGCATCCATGTCTCCGATAAATTGATACAATTCTTTGATGTCTTTTTCGGTCAGGCTGATGACAGTGACACCTACATTTTGATCGGGTGGACATTCTATCCGCTGTCACCTCTATACAGGTGAGATTGCAGACAGAAAGGAGCAGGAGTCATAATGAGCGAAGAATTGTTAAAAGTACAGAATTTAAAGAAATTTTTCCAGACTCCCGGCGGCAGTCTTCATGCAGTAGATGATGTCAGCTTTTCCATCAACGAGGCGTCCACATTAGGTGTCGTTGGTGAATCAGGATGTGGAAAATCCACACTGGGGCGCACAATCCTGCGTCTGAATGAGCCGACAGCAGGTGAAATCTGGTTCCATGGACAGGATGTTGTGAAGGCATCCAAGAGAGAACTGAGTAAAATCAGACCAAAGATGCAGATGATCTTTCAGGACCCGTATTCCAGTCTGAATGGCAGAATGACGGTGAAACAGTTGATCGCAGAACCACTTATCATTAATAAAATCTGCCATAACAAGTCAGAGCAGGAAGAACGTGTCATGGAAGCCATGAAAATAGTAGGGTTGGCAGAACGTCTGGCTTTTGCCTATCCACATGAGCTGGACGGCGGTAGAAGACAGCGTATAGGAATTGCGAGAGCGTTGATCCTGAATCCTGAGTTCATCGTATGTGATGAACCGGTGTCTGCATTGGATGTGTCCATACAGGCGCAGATTCTGAATCTGCTGATGGATTTGCAGGAGGAGCGTAACCTGACATACCTGTTCATTACGCATGATCTGTCCGTGGTAAAGCATATCTCTGATGAGATCATGGTTATGTATCTGGGTAAATGTGTGGAAAAAGCCAGTGCGCAGGAGCTTTTTGCCAATCCGCTGCATCCTTATACCAAAGCATTGTTGGCGGCAATCCCAATCCCAAGTGTGGAATCCTGTCATAAACGTAGGGTGCTTCTGCAAGGTGAGGTAACAAGTCCAGTCAATCCTAAGCCTGGATGCCGCTTCGCAGCACGTTGTCCAAAGGCATGCGAAAAATGCCATGAGGAGAGCATGGAATTACAGGAAGTATCTAAGGGGCACTGGGTAGCCTGCCCTTATGTATAAAGAGAAAGGACATAATGGAAACATGGAAACATATAACTGGCCATATGGCAATGAACTGGGTGAAAGAGAAGAAGCCACCTGTGATGTGCTGGTACTGGGCGGCGGTCTTGCCGGCTGTTATGCAGCCATTGCAGCAGCCAGAAGAGGACAGTCTGTTATTCTGGTGGAAAAGGGCAATACAGAGCACAGTGGTTCAGCCGGAACCGGATTTGACCATTGGGAATCAGCATGTACCAATCCCTGTTCTGAAGTAACTCCGGAAGAAATCGCATGGGCATATGTCCATGAACAGGATGGGTACAGCAATGGTATCGCTCACTATATCGAATGTAGAGAAGGTTATGACCGCCTGATCGATATGGAATCTTTTGGCGGAAAAGTCAGAGATACCGAAGGAGAGTTTGAAGGAGCTGCTTTTCGCGATGAGAAGACGAAGCTCATGTTCGCCTATGATTATAAGAATAAATTTACACTGAGAGTATGGGGTTCGACATTTAAGCCGGCTCTTGTAAAGGAATTGAAGAGACTGGGTGTCAGGATTTATGACAGAACAGAAGCTACTGCGCTATTAACCACGATAGAAAATGGAAAGAAGCGCGGTATCGGTGCTATGGGTATTATGGCTTTTTAATCCTGATACTGTAGGACTGTGTGAGTTTAGACCGATGCAGAGTATCGGAAGTGGACATGCCATGGGGTATCGTGCAGGTATGGAATTTACCATGATGGAGAAGTCTGTCCAGGCAGAATTCTCAGCTGCAGGCAGAAGTTTCCCGCCTTATGGAGCGGGCAACAATCATAATACCTGGCATGCAGCAACTATGGTAGATGCCAGAGGTGTGGAGATTCCCTATGTGGATAGAGATGGCAAGGAGTTAAAGACTGTTCTGGAGAGATATATGCCGGCGAAGGGACAGAAATTCTTCTTAAAGGGCGGTGTCATTGACAACCCGAAGTATGAGTATCGGGGACCGGAGACGCTGGATTTTGAAGAATTGATGAAGCGCGGCTATAAGCTGCCTTTTTATGCAGATTTGAGTCGTATGCCGGATGAAGAAAGAAGGGTAATCTGGGGAATGATGGTCGGCGAGGAAGGCAAGACCAAGATTCCAATTCTGGAGAACTATACGAGAAGGGGCTTTGACTTCTCCAAACATATGCTGCAAAGCTACGGAACAGGATGGCAGTCGGCTAATTTCCTGAAGCAGGAGAGACAGTTGTTCGGAGCACCCGGCGGTATCATGCATGACTGGGATCTCAAGACGAATATTGAGGGAATCTATGCAGCAGGTGAACTGGAGTTAGTCGAGTATGATAAGGAGCAGGTAGAGGAAGAAGTAGAAAGACTCTACGCACCCCTCTATGTGGATGCTGATGAAGGAATGAACTGGAAAGAGCTGAATATGGCAATATCCAAAGCAATGCAGAATTATTGCGGCGGTGTGAAATGTGATGCGCTTTTAAAAGAAGGCTTAGACTTGTTAGATACCTACAAGAAGGAATTTGTTCCAAAATTATACTGTACGAATCCACACGATCTGATGAGAACCCATGAGGTATTGGATATTCTTACAGTAGCAGAGCTTATTTTACAGGCTTGCTTGTTGCGTAGAGAAAACTCAGAGACGTTGTGCTTTGCCAGAACAGATACAGATGCTGTTGAGGAAAAGGGCAAGGGTAAGCATATCGTGCTTCGTCAGGAAAATGGCAGGATCATCAGCCGTGAAGTGCCACTTGATTTCTTCGGAGATCTGAAGACAGAATACGAGAAGAGAAATGCAGATTATATTGCGTCAGGGGAGGTGCCAACACATGAAGCATGATGAGAAAAAGGAATACACAGTCAGACCGGTAGAGTGTAGTACCAGACCGATACATTATGATCCTGAATTGTGTATTGGCTGTAATCGGTGTGTAGATACCTGTCAGTGCGATATTCTGATGCCAAATCAGGAGAAGGGTAAGCCGCCCATTGTTATGTATCCGGGTGAGTGTTATTACTGCGGCGCCTGCGTTATGGTCTGTCCAAGAAAGGGTGCGATTACCTTGGAGCATCCGTTGATGAATCAGGCGAAATTTGTACCTGTAAAAAAATAATGTCATATATAAAGAAAGTGCTGAATGGATTTTGAATATATCCCATTCAGCACTTTTATGATTAATAGTGATATTGCTTCCTCTTGGCAATGAGGAAGGAAATGGATACAATAACTGCGAATATCTCGGCAACGATATTGGCTAACCAGATACCATTGAGTCCGAAGAGAATAGGCAGTATCAGTACTGAGGACAACTGGAATACCAGTACACGCAGGAAAGATACTGCGGCAGAGATAGGACCGTTGCCCAAGGCTGTAAAAAATGACGAGGTAAAAATGTTGATCCCTGCCAGTACAAAACAGAATGAGAAAATACGGAAGGCTGTAATCGTCATAGACAACAGTTCGGCATCATATCCGACAAATATAGCTGAAATCACAGAAGCCAGTGTAAACCCAAGGATTGCCATAAGTACACCGGAGATACTCATGATTTTCAGGCTCTTACGACGCATATTCTGTAATTCTTTGAAATTACCGGCGCCATAGTGATAACCGATGATAGGTGCGCTGCCAACTGAATAACCGATGAACATAGCGATAAATACGAACTGTATATACATCAGCACACCATAGGTAGCAACTGCATTCTCACCACCTAACCGCATGAGCTGGTAATTGTACACAATTCCAATCAGTGAGGAGGCAACATTACTCATTAACTCTGAGCAGCCGTTACTGCTGGCTTTTAATAGTGGAGCAAGTTCGAATCCGGTTCTGGTCAGTTGTAACGGACTATTGTTAGGCAGAGCAAAATAAAGAAGAGGAAGAAGTCCACCGATAGACTGACTGATTCCTGTAGCCAGCGCAGCACCCACAATGCCCCATTTGAATACACCAACGAATAAAGCATCCAACACCATATTGGTAACGCCGGCTGCTATAGTGACGATTAACCCAAGACGGGGCTTCTCGGCAACAACGAAGAAGCTCTGGAAGATGTTCTGAAGCATGTAGGCTGCGTTAAAAGCAATCACGATTCTTCCATATAATACACAGGTATCCATCATGCTCTCATCAGCACCGAACAGCTCCGCCATTGGACGGACGAAGATAATGCCAAGTACTGTGAGAAGTATACCTGCCAGGATTGTGAAGTACACCATCATGGAGAAGTATCGGTTAGCTTTTTCCTTATCCCCGGTACCGAGTGTATAGGAAACCAGGGCACTGCCACCGGTACCAATCATGAAACCGATACCACCGAGTATCATGATAAAAGGCATGATCAGGTTGATAGCGGCAAAAGCTGTCTTCCCTGCAAAATTAGACACGAAGAAGCCATCCACGACACAGTAGACAGAGGTGAATACCATCATAACAACTGATGGCAGGGTGAATAGGAAAAGTTTCTTATAGTTAAAGTGATCAGATAATTGAATGTTCATTTAAGGTTCCTTTCTGTAAGGTTGAAGCTGCTGCATTTTTTCTTTCAGTGCATCAGCATATCGCTCATAAAGATTCAAGAAGGTATCCTGTTCTTCTTTGGAAAAGGCTGCAAAAGTGTCCAGCTCTATATGGATTACTTGCTGGGCAGTATTGGCAGCTAATTTTTTCCCAAGAGGAGTCAGCTCAATGTATTTGCTGCGGCGGTTATCCTTATGAACCAGAGTCAGATAGCCGTCAGCTTCCAGCTTCTTCAGAGAAGAATTTACAGTTTGCTTGGGCTGATATTGCATATCGCATAACTCGCTCTGGGTCAGGGGATGATCAGAAAGACACAGGGTATATAGAATCCAGAATTCACAGTCAGAGCAGCCGAGTAGTCTGGCAGCGTTGCGGTACAGATCATCTTCTTTCTTAAAAATATTATTAAAACGAATCAATACGTCATGTTCGACAGACATATCATTCCTCCTTTTTATTCCAATAAAAAAATCCGAAATCGGACGATTTTGATTATAGTCCGATTTCGGATAAAAGTCAACCACATATTTAATTACCAGATACCAAGAATATGCTGCATCAGAAGACTGACACCGGCAATACCGATCCAACAGACGAAGCCCATAATAATTGGTTTGCCACCGGTTTTGATCAACTTGACAATGTTGGTATTAAGACCAATCGCTGTCATGGCAAGTACGATCAGAAATTTGCTCAAAGTTTTAAGAGGAGCAAATGTGTCTGCTGGAACGCCAAGGTTTACGGCAATTGTTGTAATAATAGAGGCAAGCAGGAAGTAAAGGATGAAAAATGGAAATATTTTCTTGAAATCTACTTTCTGGTTCCCTTCTGTCTGAGCCTTATGAGTACGGATAAATGCCAGAATCAGCGTGATTGGGATAATGGCAAGTGTACGGGTCAGTTTCACAGTGACAGCTTTATCCAAAGTTACAGAACCAAGTCCATACATGGAGTCCCAGGTTGAAGCGGCAGCAGTGACAGAGGATGTATCGTTGATGGCAGTACCGGCAAAAATTCCAAAGGATTCTCCATTTACAGTGGAGAAACCAAGGGCGGAACCAAGCATTGGAAAGAACAGGGCTGCGAGCATGTTAAAGAAGAAGATAACAGAAATCGCCTGTGCAACTTCTTCGTCATCAGCACCGATCACTGGAGCTGTAGCTGCAATGGCGGAACCTCCGCAGATAGAAGAACCAACGCCTACCAGTGTAGATATTTTGCCGGGAATATGCATGACCTTATGGAGCGTCCATGCAAGAATCAGGGAGGTTGATATCGTTGCTATAATAATGGGGAGTGACTGTTTACCGGTTTGTACGATAACGGACAGGTTCATGCCAAAGCCAAGGAGAATGACAGCATATTGCAGGATTTTCTTGGATACGAAGGTGATGCCGCTTTGCAGACTGGTCTTGTCCTTTAGGAACAGGGTGACGATCATGCCTGCGAGTATGGCAAAGACCGGACCTCCGACGATCGGAAAATGTTGTCCCAGTATCCAGCATGGAATTGCAATAATGAAGCATGTGAGAGTGCCCTTCCAGTTTTTCTTGATGAAATTCATGTTATAACCTCTTTTCTGATGTTTAGATTGCAGTTTAAGTAAGAATATCTAGGTACGCCGCTGGTCT
>ULWY01085854.1_pt1 | contig 14946 bp, 10 predicted proteins | sample 1960761 | NCBI WGS metagenome assembly ULWY01 (sample SAMEA4835824, study PRJEB28245) | human gut metagenome | biome: gut microbiome; material: fecal sample | place: Denmark | collected 2008
GGCGGACGCGCCGCATCTCACTGCGTGCCGCCCTGTTGATAGCGGCGCTTGTCTGCATCCTTCTTGCGGGGTGCGCCGTTGCGGTGTATAAGTATTTCACCCGATATATACCCAATTACGGTATCGTCGATATGTTCAGCGATGTCAAAATGTTCGCGACCGAGGAGGAGCTCGCCGTGGGCGATATGAGGGTCGAAACCGTTTTGTATATCAGAGACGGCGACTCCGGTACCGTCCGGCTTTGGGCATCCGGACCCGCGCTGTCAAAGGGCTGGGGAGACAACAGCTGGAGCACGACGCCGATATTCACCCTGAAAACAAACAACGGCGAGTATCCTGTCCTTGCGACGAGCGCTTCGATGGGGACCGACAGCGGCTTTTACGAGTGTGAGGTGCAGGATGTCGGTGCCTTTGACAGTGCGGCGCTCGTCCGCGGCGGCTCTGAAACACCTCTCGCTTTTCGGGATATATCCGAGAAGGGATATACGGTCTCCGCGTGGGCGGAATATGACGGTATCACGATCAAGGCGCTTCCGCTGTATGCCAATAACAGGATCATCATTCTGTGTACGGAGGGGATCGCCGATGCGAATTACGTATCTGCAACGCTGACCGTCTGCGATTCGCTCGGAAACACCGTAAATGTCGGCTCGGGGAGCGAGGAGAACGGGTGGTTCGTATTGACCGCCGGGAAAAAGCTGCCGGGCGAGATCGTAAAGATAGAGATCGACAGCCTGCGCGTTCGCTGCGCGCTGCCCGAGAGAGCCGACTTTGAATTTTCCATCCCGGCGGCTGACGGCGAGTATGCGCTGGACGGCACACTGCTCGACAGCGATGTTTTCACGGAGAAAGCCACCTGCATAAGGCGCGAAGGGGACTACGTGTATCTGACAACGAATATCGATGCACATAAGTACCTGCCGCTGACCGATTTTTATGTTTATTATGATTCTACCGATGTGCGTATCGAGGATCAGTACACGGTCGGGACCTATACCGTCGTTTATAAGCTGAAGCTCGGCTCCGATACCGACAGGATCACGCTGACCGCCGGGGAATATATGTATATGATCTGCGACGCCCGGAACGAGCCGCTCGGCACGATCGAAATTCAAAAGAGCAGATAAAAGATAAACCATATAGATATCTGATCAATAAAAAAAGAATATCGGAACACGAGCGATAGCTTTATCTTTGTGCTGTGGATGATATGCAACCACTGAACTATTTCGCGAAATGCAGAAAAGAGAGCGTGTATGAAAATGAAAAAAGTATTCAGACCTCACATTATATTGTACACGGAAGGGCGATTGCTTTGCATAATTATGATTTTCGTACCATTGCTAATGCTTTGTATGGGCATAAAGTTTACCTTTTTTTCAGGAGAAATAAATTATGGAACCATTCATATGATTGTTATTGCACTCTTGTTTATTCTCCTTTCTGGATGGGTGTTGGAGTATTTATGGCAGCCTATATGGGGAAAATTGATACTGGACGATGAAAAAATCACATGGAAATGTCTCTTTTGTCCCAAGGTTCAAATTGAATACGCCAATATAAAATTCATTGTTGTCAGAAATTTTGGAAATCGAAATGCTGTTCATGTTGATATCTACAAAACGGGATTTCAATTTATACTTATCGCAACCCAATCACTTCCGAACGTTCCCATAGATAAAGTGAGGTGCAAAAAAGGATTAATTAAATGGGCAAAGAGCGAGGCGGTATATAAAGCTCTTCGGGAAGCCGTTCCGAATAAGCTCCCGCCGTGGCGATTTAGCTGATAAGCACGCTTTGGCAAGAGCATCCATATGGGATTTTTCACGACGAACAGGAGACTGTTGCTATGAGACTGTGGAGAAAGAAACACTATTATCGCATATCAAAATATGATCCTCAATTTCGCAAGAATGGTATTTACACAAAAAACGAATGGACGTCTGTTTATGACGTGGGCAATATTTTTGATGGAACCAAGCTTACTAAGAGCGAATATCTCAAAGTAGAAAACAATTACCTTCTCGCAATAGAAAAAATAATGGACAGCACTCACACCAAATCATTGACGATCTGCAAATTAGAAGATCACCGGAATCATTGCAGATATAGAGATGGGCAACGTTTGTGTCAGAAGAAAGATATTCTATCTGTTGTTCGTGATTGCTTGCGCGAAAAGTATTGGTGCGAGCTTCGTTCTCATTCGCTTACCATTCACTTTGGCTATGAATATTATGTATATGTCAGATGTGCTTTGAGCTATTCGGAAATTATTGAAGAAACGTCGCCGGTTGATCTTTTCGTTGAAAAAGATAGGAGACCTTGGTGATAAGAAGCTACACGATGCTCGGCACGATCGAAATTCAAAAGAGCAGATAAAAAGAAAAGAACCGCATTAAATTTTGCGGTTCTTTTATTTTTTGAAACAGACGAGCGCGCCCGATTGTTATATAAGACAGAACCGAAAGGAGAACTGTATATGAAACGCTTGCTTTTAATGCTGACGGTCGGCGCCATGCTGCTCGCGCTTATGTCCTGCGGCGGGCAAAATAATAAACCGGACGAAAAAACGTACACAGACAATTACGTTTACACCATGTGGCGGACGCCGGACACCGCGGTATCCACGCTTTACCGTATAAATGTCATAAGCGCGGTCGGCGTTCCGGTATGTCCCGACCCGCTGTGCGGACACGATACGTCCGCCTGCCCTTTTTACGGCATCAATACCGCCGGCTCGGATATCATCGGAAGCAGTATATACTACCTCCGGGACAGCGTTCCTATGCGGTACAGCAGGCAGGTGTGCCGCTTCGATCTGGAGCGGGGCAAGCTCGATATCCTGTATGAAAACAGCGCCGCAACAGTGTCAAGGCTGTTCGTTTTTGACGGCAGTATTTATTTCTTTGAATTCGTTGACAGCGGCAATGAGACTCCGGTCTATTCATTCCGTCTTATGCGTTGCGATATCCGCAATGGCAGTATCAAAGACCTCGGCTGCACCGTGACCGGTCAGAATACGAGGATATACGCCTGCGATGGCGGCAGACTGTACTGGGACACTGACGACGGCTCAGACGCGGCTTACTTTTCCACCGACACCGACGGCAAAGACCGTAAAGACGGCGACAGGCTTTACGATAGCCGCAGCTACGGTGACCACAGCGTCATGATAGAGAATGTTCAGCCGATAGGATCTCGTTTCATCAATATGTATACCTGCGATGTCGTAAGCCGTAGCCTCACCACCGGGAAGACGTCCGTCATAATCAAAAACAACCCGTCCTTTCCGATGGTCTCATGCGGCAGGGTGTTTTATTACAGATATCAGGAGGAGCCGCTCCTTGTGGGATATGTCTTTAACGAGGAAAGCGGCGAGCTGCAGGAGCTGTTCGACGCGCGGGGCACGAAGATGTATGTCTGCGATTTTGACGGCCGGAACGACCGCCTGCTTTGCGATATCGCCGACAGCGGTTATCTGTTCGGGATAACAAACAATATGCTGTGGAGCTCCGGAAACGGAGAATATTACTGCACGACGCTGATCAGCTACCGACTCTCTGCGGACGACCGGACAGTCGAACGCGGTGACAACGCGATCGTTGTCATAAATGTAAAAACGGGGAGCTACAAAATTGCGGAAATGGAGTGAGCGCATCATGAGAGGATATGCCGCATTGCTCCTCCTGCTTGCCGCGCTGATCTGTGTAGGCTGTGCCGGCGCAGACGGTGAAGCATTGCAGGAGAGGGACCGCAATTACACGGATAATTGCATTTATGCAAATATGAACGGCACTTTTTATCGCTTCAATATGGATAACGCCACGGCGTCGCCGCTGTGCCCCGACCCGCTGTGCGGGCATAACGACAAAAGCTGTCCGTTCTTCCGCATAAAAGGCGCCCCGGTCTTTCGCGGACAGTACATATATTATCTTTCGGGCGGCCCGGATATCGGAGGAGCGACGCAGATGTGCAGCTTTGACCTGAAAAGCGGTCGGTATGAGGTGCTGTACACTGCGACGGGCGGAACGCTGTCCGGTATGAACGAAGCCGGAGGATATGCTTATTTTGATCTCAGCCGAACGTCCGATAGCGGAACGGTCGAATTCCTGCTTGTAAAATGCAATGTAAAAAGCAAGGCGGTCACCCGGCTGACCGAAGTTGCCGTGCCGGTCCCGCAGTTCCTTGTTTCCGCTCATGACGGAAGGCTCTTCTGGAATACAGGCTCGGGGGAATATTACTCGACCGATACGGCGTATCAGAACAGGATCGACGGCGACAGAGGCTATGCCGACGGACTTTCGGACGGAGACTTTGCCTTTATAGTTGAGCCGACAGGGGAGATAAAGGGCGTACCCGGAAGCAGGCTCCCGGCATTCCGGCTGTTGCGAAAGGATCTGACGACAGGGGAAACGGTCACGGCGATCCCCGAAATGTGCTCTTTCCCGATGATATATCGTGACTGCATTCTTTATTTCAGATTTCAGGATACCGTTCCGCTTGTCGGATATATGCGTGATGAGTATTCCGGCGAACGTATAGCCGTCACAGATAAAAGCGGAGGTAAGCTGTATATGTGCGATCCGGACGGTACGAACGAGCGGCTTCTGTGCGACATCAGCGATTCCGGGTGCACTTTCACCGGTGCTGTTGGTGTCTCCGGGAAAAGCGGTACCGGCGATTTCATCGGCATTGAGCTGTACACCTACGACATGGACGGGGAGTATGTTCGTCGCGGGAAAAGCGCGCTTCTGCTCGTCAACATCAAAACCGGAGAGAACAGGATAGTGAGGATCGACTGATATGCTTGAATTGAAGAATATTTCAAAAAAATACGGCAGGGTGACTGCGCTTAAAAGCATAAATATCACCGTGGGAAGCGGTATATACGCTCTTCTCGGACCAAACGGGAGCGGAAAATCAACGCTTATGAATATAATTGCCGGCATTTTGCCGCCGTCGGGCGGAGAGATACTTTACAACGGGAAAAGCGTGCACTCGCTCGGCGCGGCATACCGTGAGACGGTGGGATATATGCCGCAGTACCCCGGCATGTACCCGTCGTTTACGGCGCGGGATTTCCTGCTTTATATGTCAGAGCTGAAGGGGCTTCCGCGCGGCAACGAGGGCGAGGTGGACCGCATACTTCGCCGCGTTGAGCTTGACGACTGCGCCGACCGGCGGATATCCGCGCTTTCCGGCGGCATGAAGCAGCGGCTGTCGCTGGCGCAGGCGGTCCTCGGCTCGCCGGGGATCATAATACTTGATGAACCGACCGCGGGTCTTGACCCAAGACAGCGCATTGCAGTGCGTAATTTCATAGCGGAGACGGCATCCGACAGGACGGTGCTGTGGGCAACACATATCGTTTCCGATATTGAGGGGATCGCCCGCGAGGCTGTCATATTGAAGCAGGGCGAGGTCATGGATATCGCCGCGCCGGAGGCGCTGATACAAAAAATGAACGGCAAGGTCTGGGGCGTTCACGTTGATCACGCCGCCGCGGAGAGCTTCAGAAAAAAATACCGTATCTGCTCCACTGTTCCGGAGGCTGACGGTCTGACGCTGCGCCTGTTGAGCGATACCCCGCCATGCGAGGGCGCGGTGCCGCTTGCGCCTACGCTGGAGGATCATTATCTGTATATTTTCGGTGATGTGATATGAAGCTGATCGGATATGAGCTTAAAAAATTATTTTCGTCAAAGGGCATACTGCTTCTCGCTGTCGCACTGCTGGTCGCAAATGCGGCGCTGAGCTTTTTCGTGCCTTCCGAAACAGCCCCGGAACGGTCGGATGAAGAATATATCGCCGGGTATAGTGACGATATCCGGCGTGTGATACGGCTCGCGGAGCGGAATCTCGCCGATCTTTCCGCCGGCGGGGACGGATTCGTCGTTGATTATCAGAGAAAGGTGATCGAAAAGTACACCGCCCTTGCGGAGGGCGGACAGACGCCTGCGCCGATCAACGGTTGGGGCGAATATGTGTCGCTGACCGGGCGCGTCACACTGTTGCTCGCTCTGGCTGTCGTTACGGGGAGCGCCGTCATGCTGTGCGAGCAGGATCACGGAATGCTGAGCTTTCTCTGCATTTCAAAAAAAGGCGTCGGCGCGTATAAGGCAAAGCTGTGGCTACTGCTTCTGCTCTCGGCGGGATCGGCTGCGGTGTTCTCGATTGCCGATCTTGCCGTGTGCGGAATAAAATACGGCTTCTCGGGGATGCACGCGCCGCTCGTTTCGGTCCGGAGCATGGAGCTATGCCCGTATGCCGTAAGCATTGCCGACTATATCGTGATACAATATGCCGCCGTTACGCTCCTTGCCTTTGTCGCCGCAGTGCTTTCCGCGCTGATCGGCAAGCTGTCCGGAAGCTACATCTTCACATTTCTGTGCGGCGGTGCGGGCTGTGGCGCTCTTTACGCCTCCGGTTTTGATGTCAACAGCCTCTTTGCGCGCTACCGCGCGCTCGATCTGTTCGGCAGGGCGGCGGATGCGTTGCCGTTTTACGCGGCGGCTTTGCTCGTATCGTGCGCGTTCCTTTGCGCGGCATTCTGCATGGCAGGGAACAGGCGCACGGCATGGGGCGAATGGCTGCGCCGCGCGGAGCGAATGCTGTTCGGCAATATCACCTCATTGCTTGAAAAGGCGGCGAAAAATAAAAAACCGCGCCGGGCAAAGCGGCACGGTTTGTATGTGTATGAGCTTAAAAAGGTGTTCATCTCGTCAAAGCTGATATTGCTCGCGGCGCTCCTTCTCGGCGCAAAGATATATTACCTCGCCGGGACCGAACACACGGACGATCTTTACGAGCGGGAGTATTACCGGCTCTGCACCGCGCTCGGCGGCGAGCTGACCGACGAAAAGGCGGAGTATATCATGTCAGGGCTGGCGGAATGCGAGGATATCATCTCGCGTCATGAGGAAATGCGGGAGCTGGTGCAAAGCGGCGGTATAACGTCAGCCGGGTATAATGAATATCTGCAAAGGCTGTACTCCGCAGAGGTGAAAAAGGACGCCTTGACAAGGCTGAACGGGCAAAAGGACCGCATCGAAGCACTGCGCACCGAGGGAAAGGCAGCCGAGATCGTTTACGATACCGGGTGGCTCGCGCTGTTCTGCGCGGGACCGGATTTCTTCCTTTACGCGCTCATCCTCCTGCTTTTTGCCGGGAGCTATTCATTCGAGGTGCGCGCGGGGATGAGAGGGCTGCTCCCGTGCCTTAAAAACGGGGGCAGGACGCTTGATGCGGTCAAATTTTCCGCTGCCGTCACCTCCGCCGCCGTGCTGTGCCTGATATTTATATCGGCAGATATTTTCTTCATCGCGCGCACATACCCGCCGGAGGATATCGCCGCCCCCGTGTTGAGCCTGCGCGGCGCCGCTCCGTGGCTTGACGGACTGTCCGTCGGCGGCTATCTTATGCTGTACATACTCTGCAAAACGGTCGCGCATATGCTGTTTGCCGCGCTCGTCGTGGCGGCGGCAAAGCTGCTTTGCAGACCGGTTCTCGTGATCCCGGCGGTCACTGCCCTGACGCTCCTGCCGCATTTCGCGGTCGCCGGGCTTCCCGCATGGCTGGACGCCGCGAACCTCCTTGCCGCCCGTATCGGCTTTGCCGGGTGATGCAAATCTGAATAAGAAAAGAAGCTGTTAAAAAACTCATTCTGAGTTTTTTAACAGCCCCTTTTTTATGATACATCCATGATAACAAGGCGATAGGTTTTTCCTTGTTCTATAACATTGTAGGCGGTGCAATCTGCATCTTTGAATTTTTCACCGACCTTAATAGATGTAGTATAACAAGTTCCGTCGGCAACGACATACCCATCCTCATCATAGAGCTTCCAACCGATGTAACATGATTGGCTATAATTGTTTCCCTTTGCATCATATGTCTTTTCACCGGTGAAATAAAAGCTCACATCATCGTCACTTACTTTGTATGTAATTTTTGTAACTTTGCACGATGAACCCCAGTAATAGCCTGTGCGTGATATTGTCTGCGGGACATTGGGTAATTCAATGGTTACTGTCCACGGAATTTCTTCAAGTTCTTTACTGTATGTATCAAAACTAACATAGTCATTGTAAACGGTGTAATACAAAGTGCCTGTGTTGGTAACTGCATTTGTTATTTCATCGTAATCGATGACAACTTCGTCTTGAGAGGATTTCTTTACAAGAGTTTTTGAATACAAAGTGTTTCCGACATTATCCACTATCTTTATATCAACATAAACCGGAACTTGTACATAATATGAGTTATCGTCTTTCAAATTTATGCATATGTGAACTTCGGAACTATATTCGTAAACCGAATGTCCCATTTTTTTGATTTTTTTAGATTTTTCAATCTCGGCGCTTGTCATATTCAAGGTCACAAGTCCACATCTTGAGCATTTTCCGTTTTGGTCCAAGCTGTGTCCGAGAGGAGAGAGTGCCTCTTCCTTTGTCGTCTTACATACAGTACATGTAAATGTTTTGCTTCCGCCTGCAGTGCATGTGGGAGACTTGGTTATCGTTCCTGCGTCATATGTGTGCGTTAAGTATTTGGAAATGATTTCTGTTTTTTTGTCGTTGCATACTGAGCAAATAGCGTATTTTTCGCCTGCTTGAGCGCATGTTGCTTCTTTACTTATAACCCAGTTGCCATACGAATGTCCCGTAGCAGGGATTTGCTGTGTCTGTTTGTCACCGCAACTAGAGCAAACTCCTTCTTTTGTACCTTTTTCAGTACAGGTAGCAACCTTTGTTACTATCCATTCACCGTAAGAGTGTCCTTTGGGCAATATTATACTTTTCTGAGTATCACCGCATGAACAACATCTTGACTCCTCGCCTGCTTTAATGCAGGTAACAGCCTTTGTTACTGTCCATTCTCCGTAAGAGTGTCCTTTGATCGATATTATTCTTGTCTGAGTATCACCGCACGAGCAATATCTTGATTCTTCGCCCGCCTCGGTGCAGGTGGCAGCCTTGGTTTCTTTCCATTCACCATATTGGTGGGTATGGGAAGCACCTTTGTCGCAAGCACATAATATAAATACACTTGTGCAAAGAAGCAACAAAAAGCTACTGATTTTGATTTTGCTTTTCATATTTTTCTCCTAAAACATATATTTTTCGATGAAAAATAAAAAGGTGCGCCAACCAAAGTCAGCGCACCGAAAAACGCCGACCCCAATTGTCGCCAAACAAAACCAACTTTTCGGATAAACACCGTGTGCAAGTCAGCGGAGCGGGCATTTTTGCCTGATTTGATCTGACTCGCAAAAATAGGGACGACCAAAATGCCCCATATAAAAATAGGGCGCTCATCCTGAAAAGTTATTTGGTTTTGTTGGGCTTTATTATTATACACCATTTTTTGCGGTTTGTAAATACTCCGAGTGAAATTTAGTCAAATTACCATTCATAAAGTAAAAGGAAACGCCATTGTGTGTGTAGCTATGATTTATCAATTTCCCTTGTAAGCGCTGTGTGTGTGTTCGCCAATGCAAAAAAATATGGCGTATCTCTTTCGAGATACGCCATATTTTAGAAAACAGACCTTTAGAGAAATACTCTAAATAGTGGGTCTGCGTAGTGGTGGAGACAATTGGAATTGAACCAATGACCCCATGCATGTCAAGCATGTACTCTAACCAGCTGAGCTATGCCTCCGTCCAACGTGTGATATTATATCACATTCCGGACGAAAATGCAAGCCCTATACGGATTTTTTTTTTGAAAAAACCGTACTTTTTTCTCAGCTTTCCGCAGGTACCGGCTTTATTTCTGAAAAAACGGGGGATGCGGTGAGTCCTTCCTCGCTAAGACGGTACTCGTAGCACCAGGCATCGCCAGATGTGCGCCATGCCGAGGGGGAGGCGTACGAAAGGTTCCTGTCGGCGCAGTGGAGGTGTCCGAAGGCATTCGTGCGTGAGATATAGAGCTTTACTTCAACGCGATGAACGCCGGCGGGAACATTCTTCCAGCGCACCAGATAGGGAGCAAACGCGCCCGTGGTGGGCTTGCCGCCGTCAAGCGAGCATTCGTACACCGCCGCGCGGTATTGCGGCAGGCGCACCGAAAGGTCGCCGCCCGTTGTTGTTACGTCAATGAAATAGCTCACACAGCCGCTGTAAAAGGGAAGTCCCTGCGTTGTAATGGTCTCAAAGCCCAGTGTATCCGGCAGGGCTTCTATAACCGCGCGTGCTCCGGCAAGGCGAACGCCGAAGCTGCCCATCAGGTAGCACCATTCTATTGCCGTGCGCTTGCCGAAGGGAGCCTCAAGCTCCAGCACCGAAATGCCGGCGGGTATCGGCGGGAGAGCGACTGTTTTTATCGAGCGGTCGGTGAAGTAACCGTCGATGACCGAGGGCACGCGCACGCCGTTCAGCGTGATCGCGGTATCCTCCGCCGCTTCAAGAGCCAGGTGCGCATCCCTTACGGGTATGCGGCTCTCGATCGTAAAGCGGAGCTTTACCGTATGCTCGGTCGGCTCTGCGGGTATGCACCAGGGCTGATTCGAGCTGCCGCCCCAAGGCGTCCAGCCGAGCTTGCGCCGCAGGAGCGTATCTATGCGCAAAAGCTCCTCGGACGGCTCAAATTCGCCGCCGTCAAACGAGAATTCGGCGCGGTCGAGCAGAAGCACATTCGGCTCGGAGAGCGCATACGGCGCGCATGCGGGGATGCGCGTGGGGACCTCAACGGTCTTTTGCGCGGCGGCAGGGCTCCAAGTCTCCTCTGCCTCACAGGGATCGAGACGGATAAGAAGGCTGTCATGCAGCCAAAGGTCCGCGGGAATTACTGTCGTGTCGCCGCTGTGCGAGAAGCGGCAGGGCTTTATCTTGCCGCCGAGGGTATCATAAAGCGTTGCGCGGTATATGCCCTTGACGGTGATCTTTATCTTTTGCTTTCGGGAGATATCCTTGTTGTACGGGAGCTTTCCCTGCGCCACAAAGAGCCACAGTCCGTCTCCGTCGCGGCGGAGCTGGTGTACGAGAGAACCGGTAAGCTCGCCGTTTGCCTGGCGGATGTCAACGGTGCGGTAGCCTTCAAGCGCACCGAGAAGCGCGCCGCGCGTAAAGCTGATGTGCTCGGCTTCCGCCCAGAGCTTTGCGGGAATATCCGAGGGACGTGCGTCAAGATATTTCGGCGCGTCGCCCATGAAAATCAGCTTACCTCCCGCACGGCGGAAAGCGTCAAGACGCTCGCAGGTGGAGGCGCGAACGGTCTCACAGCCCGGAACGATTATGACGTCGTATTTCATATTTCCGACCTCAAGCGGCGCTCCGCCGCGCTCGCAGAGGGAGGGAAGGAGCGATTCGGAAATATAGTCGAAGTCCACAGAGCCGAAAAGCAGCCACTCGGTCACGTTTTCAAAGTTGGTGTCAAGCTCCTCGCGCGCAAGAGCGGTCTGTTCGGCGGGACCCCAGTGGATCCAGCAGGACTCCACGGGATGTATAACGCCGACGCGGATCGCGGGGGTGCCGCGTGTCATGGCGGTGTTCACGCGGGCAAAATGGTCTTCAACATAGCGGTATTTCGGATACCACGGCGACTGATAGTTTATCGAGGCGGGGTAGTCGCGCTTGGCTTCACCCTCCATCGAGACCCACGAGAGGTGCGGAACGCGCACGGTAACGCCGAGCGCTGCCTGCCAGTCGCCCTGCAGCTTGTGGCCGCGGAAGTCGAAGTCCCAGTCGGTGACGCCGTAAAGCTCGCTCATAACGCCCTCGCGGCCGTATTGATGAGCGACAGAAGCTGCCTGCTTTGCGGTAGTATATTCGCGGCGGTCGGCAAGCATATCTATTCCGGGCAGGGCAAACGCTCGCAGTGAGCGCATCACCTCTCCGACGGCTGAGGTCTGTGAGGAGAGCGATGGCTCGCGCATCATGTGACCGGTAAGGGCAATCCCGTGTGCATCGCACCAGGTGCCTATGGTGTCCGAGAACGCCCGGGCAAAACGCTCGCAGGCGTGGTCATGATAGTGATATCTTGCTGTGGAAATGCCCTCCGGAAGCTCCCAGATGAGTTCGGGAACGTGATCGAGCACCGAGTCGCCGTATGCGGCGCGGAAGGTGTCGTCGAAATCGTCTGTCCACGGCAGGGCAACGTCCTCGAGCGACGATGCGAATTTAAGCGTCTGCTTGTGCGTGAACTGCGGTTCATCGGTGAATATTGCGGGGACCACTGTGCCGAAGCGGTCGCCGATCTCGCGCAGATAAGCCTCGTGCGTTACCTCCACAAAGCGTTCTATGGCTGCTTTGTCCATCGTGTTGACATATGTATAGCCGTTGTAGCGCGGTGTAACGTGAGGGGATTCGAGATATGCATAAAATACGCGTCCGCCCTCGTCGGCGTTTTCTCCGTCGGCGAGCCTGCGGTATGAGGCGAGGCGGAGGTTCTCGTCAAGCGTTACCGAATAACGTGCGATGAGCCTGCCGTTACCGCTGCGCAGTGCGGTCGCCTGCTCGTTGCCTACGCGTATCTTACCGCCGACCTCCTCGTATGAGTACGGCGTAAACAGCAGATAGCGTATGCGGTATTTTTCATCCTTGGTAACAAGACCGCCCGCAAAGCCCGAGGGCCAGCGGTCCTCGTCGTAAAGCCATGCAAGCATATGGCTTTGCTCGGCTTTGTCAACGCAGGTGTGTATTAAAGACATGAACTCGTCGCTGAGGTAGGGTGTCGCCATGCCGGAGCGTACATGCATGTGGTATCCGCCAAAGCCCATCTCGCCGAGTATGCCCGCCTGACGCAGAAGCTCATCGCGGTCAAGACGGCAGTTCCAAGACCAGAAGGGAGCGCCGCGGTATTCGCAGGTCGGAGCGGCAAAAAGCTCGCTGCTCAGTTTTTCGTTTTTATTTTTCGGATAAAGCATATATTGCCTCGCTTTCGTCAGACGCGCTGCGACAGCACGTCGCGCTCGTACTGCTTTATTGTGTCAAGCCAGCTTCCGTCCGCGGCAACTCCCGCGCGGGTGCAGAATTCCTCCCACACAGCGCCGAAGGGCATGGTCTTCAGCTCTTCGTGAGCGGCAAGCAGATCGGTAAAGCGCCCTTCGTTCTGAAGGCGCGCAAGTTCTTCGTGCGGAGTGAGCATAGCGTAAAGCAGCGCCTTCTGGAGGTTGCGCATTCCTATGACCCATGCCGCAATGCGGTTTATGCTCGCGTCAAAGTAGTCAAGCGCGAGGTATGTGCGGTCAAGCGCGCCGCAGCGCACGACCTCCTTGGCTATCTCGCGTGTTTCGTCGTCGAAAAGGACCACATGGTCGCTGTCCCAACGCACACCGCGCGTAACATGAAGCGCTATCTTGTCCGCAAACAGGAGCATGGAGGGTATCTTGTCGCTGACGACCTCGGTGGGGTGATAGTGCCCGTTGTCCATAAGCGGCACAAGTCCGTTGTGTGCGCTGTATTCAAGGCAGAATTCCGCGGAGCCGACGGTGTAGGATTCAACGCCGATCCCGAATACCTTTGATTCAAGCGATACGTCAACAAGCCCGCGGTCATATCCGGCGCCGAGGATGCGGTCGAGTGAATCCGCAAAGCGACGGCGCGGACCCTGGCGGTCTGCGGGAGTGTCCTTGTATCCGTCGGGAATCCAGATGTTCATGAGGCACTTTTTACCCGTTGCGCGCGCAAAGTATTCGGATATGCGCAGGCAGGCTATGCCGTGGCGGATCCAGAACTCGCGCACCTCTTTATCGGGATTTGAGAGGGTGAGCCCCGAGGCTGCCATCGGGTGCGAGAAAAATGTGGGGTTGAAGTCGATCCCGAGACCGCGCTTGTTTGCAAATTTCACCCATGCCGCAAAGTGCTCGGGGCGAAGGGCGTCGCGGTCCGCGCGTTCGCCGTCGCCGAATACGGCGTACGAGGCGTGCACGTTTATGCGATGCTTGCCGGGGATCAGAGAGAGCGCCTTGTCTATATCATGCATAAGCTCGTCGGGCGTGCGTGCCGCACCGGGATATTTTCCCGTTGCCTGGATACCGCCGTCAAGCGAAGTCGCGCCTTCAAAGCCGCGCACATCGTCGCCCTGCCAGCAGTGCATCGAGATGGGGGTAGCAATAAGCGTCGCAAGCGCCGCTTCGGTATCAACGCCGAGCGCGGCGTAGCGCGCACGCGCGGTCGTGTAGATAGTATTTTCATTCATAACCGTATACCAGCCTTTCAGTCAGTTTGCTGAGTCTATTATACAGCATTTTCGGCTGTCATGCAATAAAAAATTCTCTTTTTTTCGTATTATACTCATCCGATAGGTCAAAAATCCTTGCTGAGGTGATGTTATGAAATACATGAGAGTGCGCCGCCGAGCGGCTATCGCCGCTCTTGTTCTTTTTGCGGGCGGCACGGTCTATTGCGCCATTGAGGTCATGTGGCGGGGATATACGCATATATCGATGGCGGTATGCGGCGGGATATGCTTTTATATTATGTATCTTTCCGAGGCGGCGCCGCGCTTTCGCGCGCTGCCGCTGCCGCTGCGCGCACTTGCGGGAGCAGGGATAGTCACCGCTGCCGAATTTGCAGCCGGGTATATAGTCAACATCCGTCTCGGACTCGGCGTATGGGATTACAGCGGGCTGCCGCTGTCGCTCATGGGGCAGGTGTGCCTGCCATACTCGGCGCTGTGGCTTTTGCTGTGCCTTGCGGCGTTCCCGCTTTGCGACCTTATGCGCGTATATATATTCGGAGGGTAAAGCTCATTTTCGCACCCGCCGCGGCATAGAATTATTCCGGAATCTTTTTTTACGAGGACTCGGATATGCCGGAAAAGGAACAGAGCCGCGCAAGAACGCTCATATACAATTCTTTGCTGATGTCGGCGGCGGCGATCGTGATGCGCACGGTTGGCGTCGGCTTCAGCGTATGGATATCGAACCGTGTCGGCGCGGAGGTGATGGGACTTTACTCTCTCTGCACCGGCGTTTGGGGCTTTGCCCTGACGCTGGCTACCT
>ULWY01040228.1_pt1 | contig 14917 bp, 15 predicted proteins | sample 1960761 | NCBI WGS metagenome assembly ULWY01 (sample SAMEA4835824, study PRJEB28245) | human gut metagenome | biome: gut microbiome; material: fecal sample | place: Denmark | collected 2008
GTGTGTTTTATCATTAAACCGTATGTATTATAGCACAGCACAGCCTTTACTGTCACTACTCAAAAACAATCTTCTTTGCAAAGATTAATCATTCTCTCCTTTATGAATTTTTATCCGGCGCCGCCGCATATCGATAGATACACTCGAAGATCATATCAATGTTCGTATCAAATGTTTCTGCAATGAATGTATCCCGGTTCTGCGCCATACTGTAAATTGTTTTAAAAAAATTAATAATGATGCGGATATCCAGATCGGACCGCAAGCCATCTACACAGGCAAGATAACGCTTTGCCTCCTGCTCATCGTGCGCTGCACTGAAAAGTCCATCCTTTGTCCGATGGGATTTGAGCCACCCCCAGTCATCCAAAGTCAATTCCATCAGGATGTTATTCTCTGTCCGGAAAGAATCCCGGAACCAGCGGATGGCCTGCTCTATGGTGAGTTTTCCGGTCTTTTGCAGCATTGGCAGCAATTCTGCCTGCATCTTCCGGTCCTGCGTTTCCAACAATGCTTTTACATAAGCCTCTTTGGAGTCAAAAAAATGATAAAAAGTTCCCGTCGCAATATCAGCCGTTCGGCAATCATGGACACCTTCATTTTCTTAAGTCCCACCTCCCGGATCAGATCATATCCCACGGCAATCAGTTTTTCCTGTATCATCTGTCTCTGTTCCTGCGTAAAATTAGCCGGCATATGCTTCCTCCCCTCGCCAAATTTTCAGTGAATATTTTATAGTTTTATTCACCGAAAGATTTTTAACTCGGAAGTTTTTCATATGCAAGGGAATGGAAGTCTGCTTCATGCGAATTTTTTTCATGTATATAACAATAAATGGTAAAAATGACGGGAAGACAGCTTTTGCTGTCTTCCCGTCATTCAAGCTTCATATATAGAAGAGGATACGGATTTCCCTCTTCATCCTGATCTGTTCTTTTGTATGTCCGGAATCCCAGATGCTCATAAAATCCTACCGCCTGTGGATTCTGTTCATTTACCGGGACCTCCCTGATTCCATATTTCCGAATTCCATATTGAATGAGCTGCCTGCCAATTCCCTTCCCCCGCTCCTTTGGAGAAAGAAACAGCATCTCTAACCGCTCCTTCTGAATCCCCATAAATCCTGCAATTCCTCCGCTTTCCTCTTCCGCAAGAATCAGATATTCCACTTCTTTTAATGCCTGCCGAACATACTCTTTATCTGAAGAAACGTTCCAGATAATCAGGAAACCCTCTGGAAATTTCTCCAGAATGCAATAGTTTCCTTTAAATCATCTTCATCCTCAAACAAATCCAGTTTCTTCGCCACTTCAATGGCAAAATCCACATAGCCATTGGCCCGCGCTGTAATCACCTGATCTGCCACAGCTACATCAAGATCCGCAGAATGCGTTGATACAATCCCCTCCAACACTCCGGCATGTTGAAGCACATCGACTCCGGCACAAATTCCTGCCAGAATTCCTTTCTTGTCCCTGACCTTCCGCAGATATTCATAGACGATTTCCTGATCAATTTCCCTAATGTCGCCTCCCGGAATTACCATAAGTTTCGTCTGCGCTGCATCAATATCCGTTAATCTGGCAGACACATTCATTGAATAACCTTCTGTGGCAGTTACAGGATTTCCATCCATCGACACAAATACCACATCCCCGCCGGTAACCTTCAAAAAGTAATTCAGTATCACAATTTCATAAATACAACATGTCGGATATAAAAGTACAACACTCTGCATCCATTCTTTCTCCTTGTTTTTCTTACTTCGTCACATAACGACAGAAGAATGCACACTCCTCATCATTACACTGGTCTGCCTCCGGCAGCCGGCAGTTAATATGAAAGACATGCGCTACCTCTTCCTTTTCCTTGCTTCCATAAATATGCAGTTCACTGTCAATTCCAACGCTCTGCAGCTTTTCATACATCGGCTGTGCATTCGGAAGTGTAAAGTCATGAACTGAGCTCATAATAAATGCCGGTGGAAAATCCACAGTCAGATAATGCAGGGTGTCAAGGCTCTTAAGTCTTGCCTTTGCCTCTGGGGTGTCATCATAAAGATCCTCTCCCACATATTCCTTAAATACATCAAAATCAGAATTGGCCTTCGGATCATGGGTATCATATACTCCACAATTAAGCCCCACTGCACGAACCTTAAGCCCCGACGGAACAAACGGGAACTGCTTTGCATATTCCGGATTGGAGCAGATCGTCAGATACTGTGTGGAGAGCTGTGCTCCTGCCGAGTCTCCTACTACAAAAAGATGATCCGTATCAATCGCATACTCCTTCGCATGATCCCGGACAAAGCAGAATACCTGATTGATATCCTCTAAGGCTGCCGGATATTTATGCTCCGGAGCAAGACGGTAGTTAAAGTTCACAAAGGTAAATCCCCGCTGTGCCAGCCGCATTCCATAGAACTGGTACTGCTCCTTGCTTCCATAAACCCAGCCTCCTCCATGGACACTGATAATCGTTTTCTGCGGTTTAGTCACCTCTTTCTGATGATAAATATCGAGCAGATTGTCACTTCCGTATGGTCCGTAGGAAATATTGTCAAATCTCACAATATCCTCCGGCGTGGTAAGTCCTTCATCTCTCTTGTCATCACTGATTTTCCAGTTTACCCGGATATCCCTTACCTTTTCACTTAACATATCCTTTTCCTCCTTCATTACTGTATAATTCGTTTCTTATTTTATCTCTTAGATTTTCCTTTCCACTCCCTGTTACAGGAAAAAATGAATCCCCCAGAGTACCAGCAAATGTAACGGGTAATAAATGTAAAACAGCCATTTGTTAAGCACTACATGCTTCTGCGACTTTTTCCCATTGTAGAACACCAGAATGACAATTGCTGCCACAATCCAGGCGATAATTGCATAAAAGCTGTGCAGTAATGCATATCCGGATAAAAACGGATAGACTGCATCATCCGGTGCATATCCGGGTATATTGAGTACAAAGAAAATGAAACACATCATTGCCCATGCACCAATCTGTTTTTTCCTGTTTCCACGGCTGTACCGAAACAATATGGCTGCAATCGGAAGAATCAGCGCACAATCACAGAATACCGATAGAATCGTCAGCACCAGAACAGACAAAATTTTCAATGCTTTGTTTAACTTACTGTCCAGTACCGCCAGAATACACAGGCACAGGAAGAAGGTAAACATCACATCTAATTGAAAATATCCCATAGCTAAAACAAAAGGAATCTCTGCAATAAATGCAAAAATCAACAGGCGCTTCGCATAATCTTTTCTGGAATGAGTATAAAAATAGCCTTCCACCATAAAATAGCACATGGTGATGGACGTGAAATATCCCATATCTTCAAACACTTCATAAATAACCGTTCCTGATGGCAGCAAAATATGGGCGATATGATTGAATGTCATTAAAATAATTGCCAGATACTTGATCTGGTCGCGATTCATGATTTTATATTTTTTATCCATGGTATCTTTCCTTCTTTTATATAATCTGTCTACCACAGCATATCATAATTTACTTTGGTAATTCTCTAACTGATGAAAAATAGCAACTATATTTACAACATCTGCTCTCACATCAAAAATGACAACATAATTCATCTGCATGCTCTGTAACACTTAATTTATAAACCATACTTTAACCTCGTTTCGCTAAGCGCTATTCTGGCATCCTTTACCTTCCCTGCTTCTACTTGCTTTTCGGAGATCTCTATATCTCTGTACATAGCAATCTGTCTCATGGTTGACTCATAAATCTCCATGCTCATAATTACCATATCACCATAGCCATTTTTAGTAACATAAATAGGCTCATCTGTCTTGTGACACATCTCAGATATCTCCGATGTATTCTTCAAATCTTTAATTGGAATTATTTGTGGCATAATATGCACCCCCTCGATCATGGTCTAATTATACCATAATTATGCCCTATTTCAACTTCTTTTATTCATGATATATATCATCGTATATGCCATTCTTCTACCTGCTTTCCTTTAGCCTCCTGAATCTAAAAACGACAGGCAATGACATCCCATCACAGCCCGCCGCTTTTCATTAATCATTCATCATTCATCTTAGCCAGTTTCGCAGCTTGATCGGCTGCAATGCAGGCATCGATAATTTCCTGAATGTCACCATTCATAATTTTATCCAGCTTGTATAAGGTAAGGTTGATACGATGATCGGTCACACGTCCCTGCGGGAAGTTGTAGGTACGGATCTTCTCGGAACGATCTCCTGTACCGATCTGACTTCTTCGCATTTCTGCTTCGGCATCATGACGCTGCTGCTGTTCCATATCGTACAGCTTCGCTTTCAGGATGGCAAAAGCCTTGGCCTTGTTCTGGATCTGGGATTTCTCGGTCTGGCTGTAAACCACAATACCGGTCGGATAATGGGTCAGACGTACCGCAGAGTCTGTCGTATTCACACATTGGCCCCCATTACCGGACGCACGCATCACGTCAATACGGATATCCTTATCCTCAATCACAATATCGATATCGTCTTCCACCTCAGGCATTACTGCTACAGAAATAGTCGAGGTATGAATACGGCCGCCGCTTTCGGTTTCGGGAACACGCTGTACACGATGAACACCGCTTTCGTATTTCATCCTGGAATAAGCACCCTGTCCGTTAATCATGAAGTTTACTTCCTTCATTCCACCGATTCCGATTTCATCCACACTGAGGAGCTCTACCTTCCAGCGCTGACTTTCTGCATAATGCACATACATACGGTAAATCTCAGCCGCAAAAAGCGCTGCCTCATCCCCACCGGCACCGGCACGGATTTCCACGATAACGTTCTTATCATCATTCGGATCCTTGGGAAGCAGCAGGATTTTCAGCTTCTGTTCCAGCTCCTCCACACGTTTCTTGGCAGAGGCAAGCTCTTCCTTTAACATCTCCTTCATATCCTCATCGGTTTCTTCATCGAGAAGGGCAAGGGAATCTTCAATATCCTGCTTCGACTTCTTATATTCCTTATATGCTTCAACGATCGGAGTCAGATCACTCTGCTCCTTCATCAGCATACGGAAACGTTCCTGATTATTTGCTACATTTGGCTCTGCCAGCTCACTCATAATTTCTTCAAAGTGAATTAATAAATCTTCCAGCTTGTCAAACATCTTTCCACTCCTTATTTGTTTCGGAATCCTTACCAGACATATCCTGCTATTGTTATGAGAATTCCCCAACCTGCTTATTCATCATTTTTCAATATTGTTTCAACTATACGCTTTTAGGTTTACATAACTTTTATATTTCTGTCCATATGCTTATAAAATCGGCAGTCTTCCACTCACCACACGATCAAGACCTGCGAAATCCCTACAGACATCGATCTCCTTAAAGCCTGCTTCACGAAGAAGCTCACTCACTGCCTGTGCCTGTCCGCTTCCGATTTCCATCAGGATCTGTCCGCCTCGTTTGAGGTAATCCTGCGCCCCGCCGATGATTCTCCGGTAAAAGTCAAGCCCGTCCTCTCCTCCATCCAGCGCAATATACGGATCATACTCCCGTACCTCTTCCATCAGTGTCGGGATAACCTTCCTTTCAATATACGGTGGATTGGATACCAGAAGATCAAACTTTCCGGTCACCTTTTCATACAGATCACTTTTAAGGAAATCTGCTTTGATACCAAGCAATTCCGCATTCAGTGCCGCTACCTGCAGTGCTTCCTTTGAAATATCCACACCGGTTCCCTCACAGTCATTCGAATAGTGAAGGAGACTTAACAGAATACAACCGGATCCGGTACACAGATCCAGAATCCGCATGCCATCATGCAGATACCTCATTGCCTCTTCCACCAGAATCTCGGTATCCTGTCTCGGAATCAGCACATACTCATTTACCTGAAAGCGCAGTCCCATGAAATCCTGATAGCCTAAAAGGTGCTGCAGCGGAACATGAACCGCTCTCTGCTCCAACGCTTTCCGGTACTGCTCCTCCTCTGCTTCAGACACCTCCCGGTCTCCGTGACAAAGCAGCGTATTGTGATCGGTTCCGCACACCTCTTCCAGCAAAAGCCGTGCATCCAGCTGTGCCTCACCAATCTCTGCCTCTTTCAGTTTCTGCATTCCCATCAGAAAGGCTTCCGTGTAATTCATTCTTCCCCGGTTCCTTCCTCACTGTCATCGGATAAGGCTCCATCCTTCATCCAGGACTCATCTACTTCATATCCGAATTCTTCATACAGATAATTCTTCCAGTCAAAAACCGCTTCAACAGATTTAATTGCCACTTCAAGCATTTCTTCATCCGGCTCCTTCGTGGTCAGCTTCTGTAACCACATGCCGGGAGCAGAAATAATCCGGATCAGAATATTGTCACTGCGTCCTGCCAGCCGGATAATCTCATAGGAAATTCCCGCAATTACCGGAATCAGTGCAATCCGGAGCAGTACACGATATACCGGATTCGATACCCGGATAAAGAAAAACAGGATAATACTTACAAATATCACAAAAAACAGGAAGCTTGTTCCACACCGCTTATGAATACGGGAGCTTTTCATCGCATTATATACGGTAAGCGGTCTTCCCTTTTCGATACAGTTGATACATTTATGCTCTGCACCATGATACTGATACAGACGATGAATGTCCTTCATCAGACTGATTGCCACAATATAAAGTAAAAAGATTGCAATCCGGATGACCCCCTCAATAATCGCAAGCAGGGAATCGTTCCGGATAAATCCATTCAGCAGCGTGGACAGATAATACGGCAGAAGAATAAAAATTGCCACAGCCAGCACGATCGAAAGCACTGTCGTAAATCCCATCAGAATCTTTTCGCCACGTCCTCCGGAAATCTTGTCAAGTGCCTTATCCAGCTTCGTCTCCTCCGCTTCGCCGTCCTCATAGAACTGGGCAGAATGATTGATACATTTCATGCCAAGGCGAAGAGAGTCAATAAAATTAAAAATGCCGCGTAAGAACGGAATCTTCGTAATTCTGCTTTCCGGAAAAAGTCCACGGAACACATCCACCTCGACATCAATTTCACCATCGGCTTTACGGATTGCAACCGCATAATCGTCTTTATTCTTCATCATAACACCTTCCAGAACGGCCTGACCGCCGATTCCGGAGTAGTGTGCGGATTTTTTCTTTTTCGCCATTTTAAATCTCCATTTAAGTTGTGTAACAATTCAGGACTTATCCCTCTCACTAAACTCATGCTTCGCTTTTCGCTTGCATTCGTTAAGTGTTCCGGACTGGTTCTCACTAAGTTCAAGCTTCGCTTTCAGCTTGCTTTCACTAAGTGTATTCTACCGACTCCACTAAATTCAGGTCTCGTCTTCGACTCACCTTCATTAAGTGTATCGGTATGGTTCGCACTAAATTCGAGTTTCTCTTACGCTCACTCTCATTAAGTGCTCTACTCATACACAAAAAAGGTTGAGATGATGTAACACCTCAACCTTCATCGTTTCACTATTTGCCTGCTACGCCATACTTCTTATTGAACTTATCAATACGTCCGTCAGTTCTTGCAGCCTTCTGCTGACCTGTGTAGAATGAATGACATTTGGAACAAACTTCAACGTGAATATCTTCCTTTGTTGAACCTGTTACAAAAGTGTTGCCACAGTTGCAAGTTACAGTTGCCTGATAATAATCAGGATGAATTCCTTCTCTCATACTTTCACCTCTCTATGATCATTTCTCATATTTTCTGTTCTCATCCACTGTGTTTCCTACGAAACAGCTTTTTAAGTATACCATAGGTATCATACCTTGGCAAGCATTTTTTATAACCATTTAATCTTCTTAACCATATTGACAAATTCCTGATTGTTTCTTGTTTTGGCAAACAGGTCAAGAATCTTGTCCAGTGACTCTTCCGGCTTTAATCCGTTCAAAGCCTTCCGGATGATATTCATGGCATCAAGCTCGTCCTGTGATAACAGCAGGTCTTCACGACGCGTACTGGATCTCGGGATATCGATTGCCGGGAAGATTCTCTTCTCGGACAGCTTTCTGTCAAGCATTAATTCCATGTTACCTGTTCCCTTGAATTCCTCGTAAACCACATCATCCATCTTGGAACCGGTATCTACCAGTGCGGTTGCCAGAATCGTTAAGGATCCACCCTCACGCATATTTCTCGCTGCACCAAAGAACCTCTTCGGCATATGTAATGCAGCAGGATCGAGACCACCGGATAAGGTTCTTCCGCTGGGAGGAACAATCAGGTTGTAGGCTCTTGCAAGTCTTGTAATACTGTCGATCAGGATTACAACATCCTTTCCATGCTCTACAAGACGCTTACCACGTTCAATTACCATTTCGGATACACGCTTATGATGCTCCGGGAGTTCATCAAAGGTAGAATAAATAACTTCTACATTCGGTCCTTCAATTGCTTCCTTAATATCGGTTACTTCTTCCGGACGTTCATCAATCAACAGAATGATGAGGTGTACTTCCGGAGAGTTACGCTTTACGGATTTCGCAACATCCTTTAACAGGGTAGTCTTACCAGCCTTCGGAGGGGATACGATCATACCTCTCTGCCCCTTACCGACCGGACTGATCAGATCCATAACACGCATTGCCACACTCGCCCCCGGCATTTCCAGATGAAGACGCTCATTCGGGAAAATCGGTGTCATATCTTCAAAATTATAACGTTTCGAGCTTTCTTCCGGCGTATAACCATTGATGCTCTTCACATATAACAGTGCTGCAAACTTCTCTCCCTGTGTACGTACTCTGGTATTTCCCTCCAGAATATCACCGGTCTTCAGTCCGAAACGGCGGATCTGGCTCGGAGCCACATAGACGTCATTCTCACCGGGAAGATAGTTCTCGCAACGGATAAATCCGAAGCCATCCGGCATAACCTCCAAAATACCATGTGCACTGATTCCACTGTCCAGTTCTTCAAGCGTTTTTTCTTCTTCCGCTTGTGTGGTTTTTTCTTCTTTATTTCTACTATCTTCTTTGGCTTTTACTTCTTCTCTGATCTTTGTTTCCTTACGTTCTACCGCTTTGGGGGTTACAACACCTTTCGGCTGCTGAACTCCTTTGCCCTCTGCCTTGTCCTTTTCATCAGCTGCAAGCATTGCTTCTACCAGTTCGTCCTTTTTCATGGTTGAAATACCACGCAGTCCTCTTGCTTTCGCTACTGCCTTCAAATCTACAAGCGCTAAAGACTCATACTTTTCTCTCATATTCTCCTCCAAATATCTATGAAAACTGTATACCATTATTACATTTCAAAGGGAATTTTCTTACGAATTGCAAATGATTTGTCATACAATAAAGTGATTATACAACATTCATTTCCAAAAGGAAAGCAGTTTTTTTAATATTTTTGGCAAATTTTCGGCAAAATGAGACATATTTTTCTACTCATCCAACGACTGTTTAACCGGAACCTCAATTTTACGGTCGTAGCAGGCAAAGGTAGCTTCTACCCATTTTTTATCCGGCTTTTTCGTAAAAAGGCTGACAATCGGTACAAGAACCAGTCCTGCCACCATAGCGAATGCTCCCGCATTAATCGGAGACTGCAATACCGTTGGGAAGGAGCTTCTAAAGAACAGATTCAGCGTCATTACACCAACACCAGATACAAAGCTGACATAGCAGGCTGCCCTGGTTGTCTTTTTCCAGTATAAGCCATACAGGAACGGTGCAAGGAATGCACCTGCCAGTGCGCCCCAGGATACTCCCATAAGCTGTGCGATAAAGGTCACGTTACTTTTATACTGCACAATGGCAATCACTACGGAAATCGCAATAAATACCACGATCAGAAGCCGCATAATGAATACCTGCTTCTTTTCATCCATATCTTTCACTACATGATCCTTTAATACATCCAGTGTCAGCGTTGAACTCGATGCCATAACAAGAGAAGACAACGTTGACATGGAAGCAGACAACACCAGAATCACGACAAGTCCTATGAGAAGATCCGGAAGATTCGAAAGCATTGCCGGAATCACGGCATCATAGCCATCTGCTGCAATGTCAATCTGACTGCTGTACAATCTTCCGAAGCCGCCAAGGAAATAGCATCCTCCGGATACCACAACTGCAAACAAAGTAGAAATAATAGTTCCCTTTTTAATAGAGGCCTCACTCTTAATCGCATAAAACTTCTGCACCATCTGCGGAAGTCCCCAGGTTCCGAGGGAGGTCAATACAACCACACAAAGCAGGTTAAACGGATCCGGTCCAAAGAACGATGCAAACACACCGGGCTGTGTGGACGCTGCCGCATCTTCTACATTGGCAAGTCCGTTTAAGGCTTCCAGGAAACCACCGTTGCTTTTTAATACGGCTGCAATTACCACGACAATACCAAACAACATGATAAGTCCCTGCAGGAAATCATTAATTGCCGTTGCCATATAACCGCCTGCTACCACATAGATCCCTGTCAATACCGCCATTACCAGAATACAGACCGCATAATCAATATGGAACGCCATTCCAAACAGTCTGGATAATCCATTATAAAGTGATGCTGTATAAGGAATCAGGAATATAAATACGATCACGGATGCCACAATCTTTAAATTTTTGGACTGGAAACGTGTGCCAAAGAATTCCGGCATGGTTGCACTGTCCAGGTGCTGTGTCATAACACGGGTTCTTCTTCCCAGAACTACCCAGGCAAGCATGGAACCAAGCAATGCATTCCCGATTCCGATCCAGGTGGAAGCAATTCCGTATTTCCACCCGAACTGTCCGGCATATCCTACGAAAATAACTGCCGAAAAGTACGAAGTTCCGTAGGCAAAGGCTGTAAGCCACGGACCGACACTCCGTCCTCCAAGTACAAATCCATTTACATCTGTTGCATGCTTTCTGCAATAAAAGCCAATTGCCAGCATCACCCCGAAAAAAATTACCAGCATCAATATTTTAATGGTCATAACCCACTCTCCTCTTTTTCTTTCTCTATTGCCATCACTCAAGTTATGTAAACCGCATGGTGGAACAATGGTAATAGCTCCGTAGATCAGCTGCGGTTCTGTGCTTCTACCAGACGCGTTCCGCAGTACTGTTCACGAAGCTTCGGCTTCTCAATCTTGCCGGTAGGATTTCTCGGAATATCCGCAAATACAATCTTATGCGGACGCTTATAACGGGGAAGCTTCTGACAGAATTCATTCACCTCTTCCTCTGTACAGGATTGATCCGGCTTTAACTCAATTACCGCAAGGGTTGTCTCACCCAGACGCTTATCGGGAATACCAATGACTGCCACATCATGAACGGCATCAATATTGCGCAGGAAATCCTCAATCTGTACCGGATAAATATTCTCACCGCCACTGATAATGACATCCTTTTTCCGGTCTACCAGGAAAATGAAGCCATCCTCATCCATCTGTGCCATATCTCCGGTATAAAGCCAGCCTTCCTCATCCATGACTTCCTTCGTTGCCTCTTCATCATTATAATAACAGGTCATTACCCCGGGTCCCTTAACCGCAAGCTCGCCGACCTCTCCCTGGGGAACCTCATTCCGCTTCTCGTCCACAATCTTAACCTTCCAGCCAAAGCCCGGCTTTCCGATTGCACCCACCTTATCAATATTTTCTACTCCAAGATGAACACATCCGGGTCCGATGGACTCGCTTAATCCATAATTGGTATCATACTGGTGGTTCGGGAAATAATGCTTCCAGTGTTTAATCAGACTCGGTGGTACCGGCTGTGCACCGATGTGCATGAGTCTCCAGTGTGACAGATCATAATCCTCAAGCTTCACTCTTCCGCTGTCTAACGCTTCCAGAATATCCTGTGCCCACGGAACCAGGAGCCATACAATCGTACATTTTTCTTTGGATACCGCATCCAATATATATTCCGGTCTGGTTCCCTTTAACAGAACTGCCTTGCTTCCGGACAAAAGGGAGCCGAACCAGTGCATCTTCGCTCCTGTATGATATAACGGGGGAATGCACAGGAACACATCGTCCCTGGTCTGTCCATGATGATTCTGCTCGACACGGCAGGAGTGGATCAGGCTTTCATGATTATGTAAGATGGCCTTCGGAAATCCTGTTGTTCCGGAAGAGAAGTAAATTGCTGCATCATCCTGTTCCGTAAGATGAACCTTCGGTGCCACACTGGAACAATTCGAGGTCAGTGAAGCATAATCCTCTGCAAAGGTCGGGCAGTTATCTCCTACAAAGAATAATAAACGGTTGCGGCTGATTTCATCTGCAATCTCCTCCACACGTCCGATAAATTCAGGTCCGAATACCAGCACATCTGCCTCTGCCTTTTCTACGCAATACCGGATTTCATCCGGCGCATAACGGAAGTTCAGCGGAACGGCAAGCGCTCCTGTTTTCATAATTCCAAAATAAATCGGCAGCCATTCCAGACAGTTCATTAACAGAATTGCCACCTTGTCCCCCTTCTTAATACCTCTTGAAATCAGCAGATTGGCAAACCGGTTCGCTTTTTCATCAAATACCCGCCAGGTAATCTCCCTTCGATAATGTGTCATAGGATTGGGCTCTATCAGTTCATATTCCTTCCAGGTAACCCGCCGGATCTCTTTGACCTCCGGGTTAATCTCCACCAGACAGACCTCATCCCCATAACTTCTGCTGTTCTGCTCCAATACATCTACAATTGTCATTTTCCCTCTCCTTTGATATTATGTAAACTGTTTTATTGTGATATATACTTCAATATTATGTCCTTTTATGCTTTAACGCTTTTATCTATTGAAGTATACCCTTGTATTCGTTATTTGTCAAGGATATTACCACACCTCACTACACAAAAGTAACAGTTCATCCATGCCATTCATAAGTTGCCGGATTGTACAGATTTGCCAATAAATATACGCGCTTTCCGGCAACAAAAAGGCACCAGACCATTCTATGTCTGATGCCAAAATTTCACGTTTTCTACTCTGAAACTTACCTTGAAATCTGCACAGACATATAAGACCTATTGCTTATAACTGTGCAGGAACTGCTGTTACAAGCGAATACGCCTCTCATAATAATAAAGATATGCCTGATTGGTAAGTTTACTCTGATTCATACAAAACTCCCTGACTTCATAAAGTTTTACAATAGACAGATTAACACGCTGCATTCCGCATGTCAATCGGCTTTCCAATAAATCTCAGTTTTGGATAAGAACTATCCGGAAAATTACACTTCCTTCTTCGGCTTCCGTCCACAGCACTTTGTCTCGGTACAAAATCCAGTAACCTCGCACTTCGGCTGGAAGTAATTCTCGGTTAAGAACTTCCACTCTCCCGAATAATTACTGAGCTCTGTCTTCATATCGTTCATCAGCTGGCGGAACTCCCAATATGCTCTCGTACAGAGTCTCTGATGGGACATATCCACGAGATTCCTTAAATTGGTACGAAGTACCACCTTGCTTTCCATTCCAAGTGGAAGAAGCATGCCCACATCCTCACGCGGCAGTTCCATCGCTTCTAACTTCTGCATTGCGGTAAGAATCTCTTCCATGGCATGATCATAAATTGCTTTCGCCTCTTCATTACCCGCAATAGTAGGCGGTGTCACATACGGAAAGCCCTTCTGATAATTGATATATCTGGTAGAAGCCTGCAGTCTTGTCGGGCTGCCTCCGATATGGGTATACAGTTCACGGATCACTCTTGCAGAATATCCTTCCAGAATCATATAAACCTGCGGATACTCCCAGGTTCTTCCATGTCCGGAAGAAAGACAGTCAAGTCCTCTCTTATAATTACGATCCTCTTTCGTGATGTCTGCTCCCCAGCATACACCGGCCTCACGTCCGATCAGACTGACTGGATCCTTTGTGGTTTCCTTTTGAATAATGATCTTTCCCATCTTAGCTCTCTTTTCTCCGTTGATTTTCTTTTGGCTTATTATACACCACGTCCTTTTATTCCCTGCCATCCCAACAGTAGGTACAGAGCTTGCAGCGGTCGATTCCGACGGATTCGATCATATCATCAAGACGGTGGAACCGCAGGGAAGTAAAGTTCAACTGTACTCCGATCCGCTTTACCATCTCCTGATACTCCGGAGAATCCGGATTGGAATATGCACTTAAATTTACATTGGCTGCGTTTCCGGTCATTTCCTTAATCGTTCTTCTGGTAATCAGCTCCATCTCGGAAGAAGAACGGGAAAAATTCAGATACTTACATCCGTATAATAACGGCGGGCATGCCGTACGGATATGAACCTCTCCTGCCCCGCTCTGATACAGGAATTCAGTGGTTTCCCGAAGCTGTGTACCACGCACGATGGAATCATCAATCAATAGAAGGCTCTTGTCCTTTATCAGGTCATGTACCGGAATCAGCTTCATCTTTGCAATCATATTACGCTGGCTCTGGATCGTTGGCATAAAGGAACGCGGCCACGTTGGCGTATACTTGATAAACGGTCTGGAAAAAGGAATTCCGGACGCATTGGAATATCCGATTGCATGTGCCACACCGGAATCCGGGACACCGGCTACATTATCCGGATGCACATCGTCCCGCCTGGCAAGAAGCGCACCGCAGTTGTAACGCATCTTTTCTACACTGATGCCTTCGTAGGAAGAGGACGGATAACCATAATATACCCAGAGGAAGGTACAGATCTTCATCTCCTTACCGGGTGAAACCAGAGTCGTTACCGATTCCGGTGTCACAATGACGATTTCTCCGGGGCCTAACTCCTTTTCATCCACATAACCAAGATTCAGATAGGCAAAGCTTTCAAAGGAAATGCAGTAGGCCTCCTCCTTTTTTCCGACTACAACAGGAGTTCGTCCGAGCCGGTCCCTGGCGGCATAAATTCCCTTTGGTGTCAGTAATACCACCGTCATGGAACCATCGATCAATTCCTGTACATATTGCAGGCCTTCGATCAGATTGTCCTTCTGATTGATGACGGCTGCCACA
>ULWY01093520.1_pt1 | contig 14886 bp, 14 predicted proteins | sample 1960761 | NCBI WGS metagenome assembly ULWY01 (sample SAMEA4835824, study PRJEB28245) | human gut metagenome | biome: gut microbiome; material: fecal sample | place: Denmark | collected 2008
CTAAACCTATCGCGAAAGCCTGGGGCACTATAATCGAAAAATAATGGGCGGAGTAATTTCTCAAATAGGCTTGCAGCGGCTTGACTGGTTCGGATTCGGAGTGTCAAGCGCTAACCGCACTGGGGCGTTTATAGCATGCCTAATTATAGCTATATGGATTTTATTTTCGTTTCGCTTGAAATGGCTGTCCGCCTTGGCTTGGATTGCAAGCATTGGATTGTTTTACTTTCTCGTACAAACGGCTTCCCGCGGCGCAATTATTTCCCTCGTTTGTGCGGGCATATTTTTCCTGTATTTCTCAGGATTGAAATTTGAAAAAAATACGGTACTCTCTGTCTTGCTTTGGTGTATTTGTGCGATATTTTTCTTCTCTCAAAGCAGGTTGCCCAATCGAATGGGAGAAATGTTGGCTTTCCAAAGCTCGTCTGCAAATTGCCGAATGGATATTTATATTTCGGGCTTGAAAATGTTAACTGACGCCCCTTACGGATTGGAGGATTCGGAGTCTCCCATTGGCTTATACATGAAATGGTATCAATCTGTACACGATCCTGAAACGTATCTTTCTATGATAAATTCGCATCTCGAATTTCTGTGCGCCAATAGCCTTGTTCCGAGATTTGTGTATATTTGTCTTTGGACACTTGCGTTTATTTTGTTGTTCCCATATCCGCGCGATATTGTGCCGGCGGCATGTTCTTCCGTTTGGATTTGTTTCGCGTTATGCGCAATGTTCAGCAATGTTGCCAACTATTGGGTTCTGTGGATTGTTCCTTTATCTTTGCTTTTAATCGGAGCATATTACAATAGGGAGCGATTAAAAAAATCCTTTTTTTATTTTTCTGTTTTATTAGTTTCGCTAACTGCATTTGTTGCATTGCATATTATATCCTATTTATTGCCTAAAGATGCTCCTTTGAGGTTTTATCGCGACGGAGACGTATTAGTGGGGGAGGGTAAACCACACATATTATTGTTTGGGCCATCTGAAAAGATTCTTGGAGCTCATTACGGAAAAGAGATTGCCAATATCCAAAAAAATAAAAGAAGCTCAACGCTTGTTTCAAGCAATCTGCCGCGCAGCTATGTTGACAAGCTTATAATATCTTCCCCGCTTTCGGAAGGCTCCGCCAATTATAACGCGAAGGAAATTATATTTCTAAACGTGCCTCCGCCTGCCGGAATATCTAAATATTCCGGCTCGAGAATAATTTCAATAGTAGGAACTTTTTCTGACTGGCGCACGCGTCGCGCATGGGAAAATATCGTGAATAAAAACGGCAGTAAAATCGAGCTCCGCATATTGGAGGGCGTTGCCGATTACGTTCCGAATTGGACAGAGTTGATTTCCGATGAAGCTAATTAAGGACATATTTATTCTATTTATTTTTTCCGCCGTTATTGCTCTGTGCAATTACGCCTTAAATTCGCATCGCCCAAATACCGAACTTTTACCGGACGAATTAACATTTGAAATGTTGGCTAAACTTCCTCCTCCGATAATGTTCATAGACGCAAGGTCTGAGGAAGAATTCTCTTCCGGGCATCTAGAAAATGCCTACAACATATCGGAGAGCCAATTTGACGCCCATTTATCCGCCTTTCTCGACGATTGGCTCCCGGAATCTGTTCTTGTTGTATATTGCAATCCTGGAACCTGCAATTCTAGCAGAAATATTGCTGACAGATTAAAAAAAGAATGCGGAATGGGAAAAGTATATGTCTTAAAGGATGACTGGAGAAAATGGAAAAAGTAAAAACTTTAATAGATTTATCATTGCGGGTTGTTTTGTCGGCAGTCTTTATATATGCCGCGGTTAGTAAGATTCTGAGGCCTGATGAATTCTATACTGACATACGCAACTATCAGATTGTTTCTGGTTATATCGCCTATGCATCAGCTTATTTTCTTCCAGCGTTTGAAATTGTTGCGGCTTTGGCAATATTTTCAAAACGCTTTTTCAAAGTTTCCATTTTAAGTATAGCATTTTTACTGGCAGTTTTTATCATGGCACTTTCGTCGGCATGGTATAGAGGTCTCGATATAAATTGCGGCTGTTTCGGGTCGGGAGCTCCTAGCGACTATGGGATTGTTATTCTCCGTGATGTATTTCTACTGTTAATTTGTTTTATTTTAGTTTTGATAAATTCAAAAAAATCTATCATTATTTTATCGTATGAAAGGAAATAAGGTAATATTAGTAGCTATTGCCATTCCAATGGTGGCAGTGCTTTTGGCTTTCTTATTTATATATCTGAAAGGAAATTCGAAATCTGCGGAAAATATATTGCCGGTAGACGAGTATATAATTCGCCCGATGAGTTTTGCGGGAAATTCATACGCATTTACTGCTAGCATAGTCTCTCAGTTGGCATATTCGGATACGAGGGGGCGCATTATCTTAGTCAAGCCACAATCGGCAAATGGACAGCTCCCAATATTAGTACCGCCGACAGTTGAAAATTTTAACCCTCAAGTAAGCCAAATTTTTACATTCTGGGTAAAGATAGATTCCGAAGGAAAACTTATAATGACGGATTTTAAAAAGATGTAATATGAAAATTTTATACCTGATTCCAATAATCTTTTTTTGCAGTGTTATAAACGCGAAAGACTCTGCAACACCGAATCCAACTGTACAACAACCTGCCCAGATTCCAAATACTGTGTCTGAGCCTTCCGTGCCGCAAGAGACCGCGCCTTCGGCAATAGCCACACCACCCGAGGCGGCACCTCAGTCTGGACAATCTCCGCTTAGTTTGGGTGGTCTATCTTCGGCAGACAATAGCGCGATACTTAACATGTTAAACTCCCAGTCAAATCTGACGGATTTAACTGGGAAAAAAGTCGATGAAGCCCAGCAGCGTCTTATACGCTCCCGTTTTGAAAAATATCTTAATACGCCTCCGGCGGCGTCGGCAGACGACATCGCATACAACCAACTATTAGTAGATATAAGCCAGCGTTTAGCCGGCAAAGGCGGCGGGAGCGATAATGAAAGGACAATTGATGCATGGCGTATGCTTTTTAATGCCGAAAACTATCCAATGGACGACAATCTATGCCGTACCATAGCTGATAAGGTGGTAAATTTTTGGCAAACCACTCGAAAAATAGAAAGGCTCTTAATTCAGAATGAAGAACTGGAAAAGGATCGCACCCGAAAGGAGGCGGGTGTAAGAGTCATATCGAGCATGGACAGGCGGGAGTTTATAGAGATGATGCGCGGAAAGGATGCAACTCCCCCGCCAAGCCGCGATTACGAAATGGATCCCATAAAGAAGCGCATAGCGGAAACGGAGGCGAAAATCCAGGAAAACAAGTCGTATGAGGCGACGTCGAGGGTCAATCAAAAGTTGGATTTTCAAAGTCTAATTGTTCAATTTTTCATACAGCGCAGATATTATCATGCGATGATTACTAATGACTTTTATCGCTACCTGTTTGCGGCTGAAGACGCAAAGATAGAAGGTGTTGAGGCATTAAAGGGGGAAGTATTCGGAGGAATGGATATCAAGCTTACTACGGCAAGTATTGACGCTCTGTGCAAGGAAGCTATAAATGATACGGAACGTGCGGTTGAAGCGGTAAAATATTTGGTAAGCCGCGGGGAGCTCCATTCGGCGACGCAGCGGCTGATGGAAGCATTTTTTATAGGGGAAAATCTCGCTCCTATAAAGACATTCCCTATGGATGCTAAACGCGAAATAATGCGTTATATGCGCGACACGGATAAACTAATAAATGCAGTCAAAGTAAAGCATGTAGAACGTGCGGAAGAAATCTTGAAGGAAATCCTTACATATGTGAAAGATTTTGATACTGGACAAATAGAGGCATTTATTGAGACCTCGCGTCAACTCAGTAACTTGGCGCTTCAGCGTGCGCTAGTTTGCGCGCAGAGTAAAAACCAGCCGGGAGTTGAGGCGGCATTGAAAGAGGCGGTGGAATTTTGGCCTACAAATCCGGAAATACAAAAGTTCTTAAAAACGATGGTAAGCCGCTTGGATATAAAAGACGTAGCGGTTTCGGACTTTGACCGTCTTTTGTCCCAGAAAGATTTCCGTGGAATATTTAACGATCGCTTCCGCTTCGCGGCCGCTCTTGCCGCGGACAATACGAGAAACGGAAAGTTTTTGGAAATAATGAAGCAAATGGAAATCATAGAAACTGCAATGTCGCAGGCGAAAGAACTCGTCAGACAGCGCAACGACTTTGCTGCATGGGAGATTATAGAAAAGGTATACAGACAATTTCCTGAAGACGCCAATCTTAATAAGATGAGGGCTGATTTAACGGTCAACGCGTCGCAATTCGCGTCTGCAATTGCCAACGCAGAAAGGGCGGCTCAATCCGGCAAATTATGGCCTGCATTGCTGCTTTATATTAAAGCTAAGGAAATCTATCCGTTTTCTTCCATTGCGAACGATGAGATTTCCAAATTGGCGAAAAAAATAGTAGGGGAATGATGTAGCAGGCATTTATATGGCGATAGAGTCTTAATATAAATCTGTCTGCATAACGCTGAACGAGTACAACTATCTGAGCATTTGCCGATACTGGCTTATATTTTAAGCCAGATCGGGAGTGAATTTATTATTTGTACAATATTATTTGTTTTATTTACAAATACACATCATGGTTATTGATGTTAATTATGATTATAATTATTATTTTTATAAAAAAAGTATTGACAAATAGAATATTTTTGAGGATAAGATATAAAAAAACTAATCCAAATGCTAAATTTAGTTAAAAAATTTTCATGCCATATTTTTTTGGTATTAGTGCCTTTTTTTAGCTTTGCTGATAATTTGCAAGTGCCGTCAATCGAATTTAGTAATTTAAATGCTGCTTTAAGTTCCGGAGATACGATAATAATAGACGCCCGTCCTGCTGTATTTTATGAGCTTGGTCATATTCCGAATGCGGCAAGCCTTCCTTTGGTTAATTTTGAGGCTTCTTTTGATAGGGTAAATAAGGAATATAATCTAAAGAAATTTAAGCAGATAATAGTGTATTGCTCAGACAGAGATTGTGATGATTCCGATAAACTGGCCAAGAAACTGCAAGCCAAGGGACTGGATAATATTGTGGTTTATAAAGGAGGATGGCAGGAATGGGAAAAAATGCAAAAATGAAAATATTTGGGATAATTGTCTTCTTTTTTGCCTGTCTGACACATGCCATGGCGTGTGGTGTTTCTTGGGGCGTTTCAAATATGCATGCATTTAATGAGATAAATGCAATGGGGGAAGTGGATATTGCTGAACCTATAGGTTATATCGATATAGATGACGAGAACCAGATGGATTTATCGATAAACTTTAATAGCAATAGGAGGGTTGCATCAAAAACCTTTGGTTATGGATGGTGGTTTGGTCTTACGGATTCTTATGTTGTAAAAGATACCCAAGACTCTTATAAATTTGTAATGCCTAATAGTTGGGAAGTGATTTTAAAAAGAAGCTATAAAAATAAGAAAATATTTGAAACCAAGCGCAAGAATTGGGTGTTGGAAGAAATCCCGAACGGATTTTCAGTATCAGGAAGCTGCGGAGTCATGCTTATATACAAAAGGAATCTTTTAGATCAGGTGAAGTATTCCAATGGGGCGGTATTATTTTTTAAATATGAGGAAGGAAGGTTAAAACAGATAAACTCAAAAGGCGGGACGGTATTGTCTTTTAGATATGAGAAAGATGATACAATATATTTGGACCTTATAAAAGAAAAGCGGACGATAAGGTTTAAATTAACAGAAGTGCCCGGATATGGCAAATTGCTTTCCGAATATGCGGATTTCCCAAATGGGGAACGCATAATGAAATATTCTTATAATTTTTCCGACAATGATACAAGCGAACTATCCATAAATCAAAATTATGAAACCAAAAAAATCTTTTGGGAACACAATACAGGATTAATTGTCAAAGAAGAATCCTATAAAAATGGGAAACTCACGGATACATACGAATATACAATTGTAAATAGGGATGAGCCTGACAAATATAAATATTTGAAGCGCAAATCCAATGTAAGCAAAAAAGAAGATATCTTTTATATGAATGACAATGGGGTAAGTGTAATGCAAAAGGACAGCGGGGATATAGTAAAAATTTACAATAATATGAGCGCAAACAGCTCAGGCAAGCCCCGTAAGATAGAGACCAAACATCCCGATGGAACTGTGGAGAAACAATTGTTTATTTACGATAGTAAAGGTAGAATAATTAGAGAGATAAAAAACGGGGAAGTTTTATACAATATAAAACGTAACGACAATGAACGAAGCATAACATATTACGACGGAAACTGGAAGCCGATATGGAAGAAGATTTTTGATGCCCAAAATAGAGTAATATCTTACGAAAAATCAGATGGTAGCAAGACAACTTTTAGATATTTGCAAGATGGCGGAATCGAAGCCACTCTTAGAAAAAACGGAAAAACAATAACAAAAGTATTCAACGAAAGTCTAAGTATTGTAAATGAAAGGTAATAGTATGAAAGCAAGAATATCTATAGCAGTTTTATCTATTCTTATTGGAATGATAGGAATATTATCTACTGGATTTTCAGTAGGAATAAATAATAAACATAAATTAATAGGTGGGTTTTGTGGTTCTTGCGTATACAGTAATACCTGCGCTCCATTTTTGCATACATCATATGATAGTAATGGGAAGTGCTTATCTGATGCATCAACTTGTGAAAGTGGTGGTTCAATAGGGAATCCTGGCTTTTTTGGTACTTCATATACTCTAAATAATAATGGAGCACCATGTGAAGGTTTATATTATGCATGCTTTTCAAGTGGCAAATACTTCAATATGGGTACAGGACATTGCGGCGTAAAAGCAACTTGCACATCTAATTCGGATAGTTTGTGTGATGATACAGGAGATGATAGCCATGAATAGAATCTGTATTGCTCAGTTATGTGTCTATTGTTTATCTATCTTACCCCTATTGGGGAATGAGTTTAATGTAGAAGAATATTTCCCCGTATTTCCATCTGCTATTTCGTTTAACTATATAGAAGATAGGAATATTGTATTTAATGGAAACCCTAAGGAACCTGTAAAACTTAACGGGGAACTTTCATATAATTTTATAAGTGGTGCATATAGTTTGAGAACTATTCAAGACATTGATTCTCAAAAACGCAAAGATATAAGAGAGGTATTTTGGGATGGTAAGGTTGTTAAACATAATAATAATCTATATATTTCAGGTAAATGTGTTTTGGCCGAAGGTGGATATACAAACCAAATACTCACATATGGAGAATTTCCTAATCCATTGGAATTTATGTATACAATAAATTTGCCCAAAAAACCTTTGCTATATTCAGAAATATTAAGAAGGGCGTTGTATGAGAAGATTCCTATGGACATAAAAAATGAAGGAGATATATTAATATTAAAATTTAAAGAAGAAAAAAATAAGATCTTTACATTCGAATTTGATAAGAAAAATAAAGTTCCAACTTTAATTAAGACTTCTGTGCGTGACATAGATGGTAATATAGATTATTCAAGGACAATTAGGATAAGCAATTATGTATCTAATCTGGGGTATAGATTTCCTACGAAAATAGAAGTTAAGATAAAATCAACTGGTAGAATTAATGTTGATACTGAGATAAAAATAGATATTATACCGAGCTCTATAAAATTTAATAATCCAATAATCGACACGATCACCTTCATACCTGGAACTATGGTTCGTGATTTAATAAATAACAAGACATATATAACGACAAATACAACTACTGAAAATACAAAAGAAGAAGTTATAGAAAGTATCTTGAAAGAACATTTACATGATAAATAGTTTATATTGGTATTGTGGTTAATGTATGCATTATAATATAATTATACTATTATGCTTTATTTCATTCATTTTAGTCCCAAATTTAGCCATATCATTTGATAATTCTGAGCAATGGTTGGATGTTGACGATGTAAAATATTATTGCGGCGTTAATTCTACATTTCTCGTAATGCGAATGCTAGGTGGTTATCCAAATTATACGGAACTAAAAAAAAGGCTCCTTCCCAAGAAGGATTCTAAAGTAAGTATTGCCGATTTGGAAAAAGTACTTGGAGAGTACAAAATAAGAACTTTAACGTTAGCATTACGTCCGTCGCAATTATATAATAATCCAAATTGTCTTTTTATAATGTATACACCTCCCCCAGTTGGGGGAGATATGGGACATTTTAATGTGATACATGTAATAGATAATGAGACTGTTAAAATTATAGATCCTCCGTTTCCAACGACGCTTTTTAGGAGATCGGACTGGGCATCTGACAATAGAATTATTTTCATTGCCGTTGGCAACCTCCCTAAGTCTATAACGGAATTAAATATTTTAAGAACGTTTTTTGTATTTCTAGTTTTGTTTGGTGTAATTATACTCGTATACAATAGAATTTCTAAATATAATAAATCTTAAATGAATGCAAAAATAATAATTATTTTTTTGAGTTTGATTATAGCGTTTCTTATCATATATATTCTCTTTTGTCATAATACGTTTTATGTTGATGCCCCAATAAAAAATATGGGACGTATGCTTCCGTCTGAAAATAATGGGAATATTCAATTCTCTGAGAATTTTGAAATATCGAATTATGGATTTTCCACAATAACAATTCATAGAATAACTGTATCTTGTGGATGTACGAAAGTGGATTACCCAAGCGAAATTAAACCGTTTTCAAGCATTAAGTTATTGGTCAACGTTGAATATCCTGCATCTATTCTAGAAGGTAAATCTGTGGACATTGTTATAGAATCTTCCGCAAAAGATTCTCCGAAAATATTAAAATTGATATCAGAAGTAGGAAATTATTACTCATGCTCTACTTCATCTATGAATCTAGGAACATTCTATAAATCAAAAGAAAATAGCTCGCAGATAAGTATAAATGTGTCAACATTTGAAAATCATACTCCAGAGATTTTATTTATTAATCATCCTAAAAATTTAACATATAAAATTCGAAGGTCTGACGAACGTTTTGTAAAATTTACAGACGGCTCCATTAGCAGATTTTCAACTTTTTATGTTGGTGTTAGCCCCAATGATAAATGTGATGTCGGCAAGTTTATGGAGTCCTTGGATATCTTGATTCGGGGCGAGAAAGATTATAATATATCAATTCCGGTATCTTGGGAAATACTTCCAGAGGCATCATTCATGTTGAATTCGTATTATTTCTCTAAAAACCAAAATACGGTAGCTATTATTTTAAACTATGATGCTTCTATAAAGAAAATAAAAGATATTTCACTCTCAAATAATGACTTCAAAATTATCAGTAAAAAAGGCTTTAACAATGGGCTTGAATTATTGGTTAAGTACGAGGGGAATCTGAGCAGTGAAGCGAATTCGCTTTTAAGCGTGTCCTTTGAAGACGGAAAAGATTCTGTGTCGACTTCCTTAAATTATATATTGAAATGATTAAATGATTAGATTCTATTCGGTTTTTCTCCTAATAGTTTTATTCCACTGCGAGGGAGTCGCAGGTCTATCTTTTGCAAGCGGAGAAATTAAAGACAAATTATCTGGCTGTAATAATGAATACCGTTTCTCTTTTGAGTTTTATAACAAATCTAACGTTCCCGTAAAAATCATAGACATTGTATCCTCATGCGATTGTGTAGAGATTGAATCAAACAAGAAAATATATTTGCCAAACGAGAAAGGGAAAATAAACGGCGTTTTCAATATTGGCGACAGGGTAGGGGAACAAAAAAAAGAGTTTATTGTTATCACAGATGAAAGCAAAGATTCAAAATATAGGTTAACGCTTTCTCTTGATATTGCTCCGCCTGCAGTGCTTTTCCCCAAGCTGTTAATGTGGAAGCGTGGAGATGATTCTGTAAGAGAGCTATCCGTAGAAACCTCAGATGATTTTAAATTTTCTAGAATTGAATACGATAATAATTTTTTTCTGGTAAAAACATTTATAAAAGAACAAAATAAAGTCGTAATAAAACCGATTGGAACTCCGCCCAAGGGAAAATATATCGTAAAATTATATTTTATTAACAGCGCAACCGATGTAGAGTTTTCAACTGCTGCATACTTAATTTTCAACTGATCGCATATATGCCTGAATTTTAGTCTAATGACTTTGCCCTTTAATATCGGAATATTTGTAAGCGCAACGCAGGGTGCGCTTAATAGGTTAGATTGGTTTGAACTCGGCGCTGGGAGCATAAGCAAAACAGCCGCTTTTATCGTTATGCTGATGGTTGCGTCGTGGGGATTAATTGCGTTGAGAAAACGTTTTATATTTTGGATAGTACTTTCGGTAAATTGCATATTGGGATATTTTTTGATTCTAACATATTCAAGGGGGGCGTTTGTTGCATTAGTAATTGCTTTTTTCTCTTTCATAATTTTATCACCTATGCGCATTTCAATGACAAAGTCTATTGTTGTTGTTATCGCCGTCATTTGTGGAGTTTTATTTTCTAACGTAGTAGGATTTACGGATAGGATGGGGAAAATGATTTGCCTGGAAAGTTCTTCTGCGAATGTGCGCTATGATCTTTATTCAGCGGGATTGAAAATGTTGACTGACGCTCCTGCCGGATTCTGCGAACCTAATACTCCGGCAAAGGCATATATGCGTTGGTATCAAAGAATGTATGAAAATGAAGAATATAATACTTTGGTAAATTCACATCTCGAGTTTCTAAATAGGCACGGAATAATTTATAAGTTTTCGTATATCTTATTTTGGAGTTTCATTTTTTCTATTACATTTTCCTATAAGAAAAGCATTTTATCTTCCGTCGCATTTTCCATTTGGATAGCATTTTTCTTAAATTCAATTTTCAGTAATATTGCAACATTCTGGATTATGTGGATTTTGCCAATACTTTACTTGCTTCTCGTGATATTTGTAAATAGAGGAAAATTTTTAGATAAAAGGTTTTATTATACTATCCTTTCTATATTTATTATTTCGATTTTGGCCTTGTTTACGACTTCTCTTGCACTAAATAGAGACGTAAACCTTCGCTTTCAAAAGGACAATGTTAAGCTTGGAACTTCTCTACCTTCCGAAGTATTTATATATTTGCAAAATGATTCGGTATTAGGACGAAAATACGGCCTTGAACTAATAGATTGGATAAAAGGAAAGAATCTAACTGTGACAATAGGAACCCAACCTAACAACTCAATCTTATATAGAACAATGGTTGTGGCGGGTAAATTTAATACTAAGGATATTCTAAAATCAAATTCTGAACGCTACGTTTTTCTTAATCCGACTTTTGAAAATGAAAAAGACTTATCTCATTTCTTCAAACAAAGAAAGGCTACTGTAATTATAGGAGAGGTTACAGATTTTAGAAATATTCAATTATGGAAGGAATTCTTCTTCAAATATAAAAATACCAACACAAGATTATTCCTATTGAATTCTGTTGGAACATATATTCCAGATTGGACATCCTATATTGAAGATGAATTGTATGAACAGTAATTTACCTTAGAACTTTTCGTTTTTAGTGAAATGGGAAATTTTCTAGAATAGGGTGAAAATAGTAATAATATGAGTACTCGATATTGCCTCTATATGCGCTTGGAAGCTTATCCAAATATTGCGAAGATAGAATTTCTGGAAAGCTATAATCGCGCTATAATTCCCAACGCGTATATTTGTATGGCATTTCGGGTTAACGCAATTAGTTGTAAAAAGCGTTAAACAATCTTCCATTTGGAAATTTGTCCCAAAAATTTTCGCAAGATAGACGTTTTTATCTTTTATCCTAAAAAGGCACAATTAAATTCAAAAAAGTCACCTTGAATAAGCGGTGTTAAAAATTTTTCAAAGTCCACCATTTGGCGAATGGGCGAACCGCGTTAAACATGGCGGTTCGCTTTTTTGCATTTTAAAGGCGATAAATTATTTGAATGTAAAACTTGTTTAACGCCGGTTCGCGTTATCGCCTTGAGTCCCTCCCGAAAATTGACCTAATTCACTCTAAAAATCCGCGTTTTTTTCATTGGGGCGTTAAACGCATTTTTTATTGTTTTATACTTTAATAAATATTAGTTATAGTTTATTATAGGGCCAACTCCAAAGCCAGTGAAAGTTAAAGAAAAATACCGCATTGTACGAGGACTCTCAATCTATAATTTTGACTCGCGTTTGCATGCGCAAACCGTCTCGCCCTTCGGGTCTTTTGCCTACGGCAAAATCTCATTCGCGCTTCGCTTAAATTCAAAGTTTTTATAGCCGTAAGCCAGGCGTTGATTTAGCTTCATTTTTCTGTGGAAGCTCTCAGTAATTCCGTTATTTTTTGTAAATCCCTATATTCTTACTAATGCCACAAACAATTCGCTTATCGTTTACGCGATTTCCACAAATTCTGTCGGTACATCGTATTTCATTGTCTTCATCATATCATTTTGCTTATGCACTTACTGCATTGCTTGCTGCTCGACCCTTCATGTTTAGCAATTCTTATAAACTTTCTTTAAATTCGTGTGATAGCTCGACTGCCCAGTTCCCCTTGAATCCCTTGTGACGCTTCTACCATGCGGCTTTGGCTTTATGCTTTAGGGCCGCTATTGGGGCTAGAAACTTGCAGCCTTTGTATATTGTGTGCTCGCTTCTCTAATACAGCTGACTTTGAGAAACCGTATAAAAGTAAATAGTGTTTTTTTAGGTAAGTTTTGTACTCAAATCTTATAAAATTACACACGCAATAATACGGAACTTTCAATGTTTATGTTTTTTGTATAGAGTGGGGATAGAACAATGCCAAAGATAGTTGATAAAAAAGTAAAAATTGTTGTAATGGGGAATTTTTTGGCAAAGCATAAACGTTATAAAATGTGGAAAATTTGAAGATAATGAAGGTATAGGAAATAGATTTATATAGAGGTTAATTTTGTGCATATAGCATCTATATGGTTCTTAGGGAAAAGGTTTAGCGAAAATACAAAGAGAGTATTGATAAGATGTTTCTCAAAAAATGGATTTAAACAAAAGGGCCGAATAAATTTGCCACAATAGTAATTGAGTTAAATGTAAAAGTAGGAAAAGTTCAAAACTGAAAAAGTCTCAATTGATTGCTTCCATAATCTGAGTTTTTGATGTTTACACGTCTTGAAGGGGGAGGGGATAACTAATTACATTTTTAATATTTACATTCTCAAACTATCAAGTTATAAAATAAATTAGCTTTTAGATTTTGGCGCTTGCAATATACAGAAATGTATTAAAACCCTAAAATAGTATAAAAGTGTAGTACAAGGAGCTAATGACTATGAATAAATACATAATTATACATTTCCTTACAATTATGCTTTTTATGATACGCATATCGGCTCATGACATAAATGATTATAATTCGGCATTCTCAGAAGAACTCTATAAATTGAAATTTCTGAAATTAGAATATGAGGTAATTGCTGAGAATTATAGCGATGGTGACATGCAGGTGGAGGAAGCAATTCTTAACAATATTATCACTCCTAAATATGTTTATTTAAAGAAAACAAAAAAAAGAAATAACGTTGTCGATTTTGAGTATATTAGCAATGGAAAAACTGAATTTATTTATTTCCCAAATATGAAGAGCTCTGTAGTTCAAAATAATGGGGAATTTAACTTAATTGATAAATTTTATTATGACTATATGATTTTCATACCGGTTGCATTCACTAAGCGTACTTCATTACAAAAATTAAATTCGCTTTTTGAGATTACAAAAGAAATCAACCATAAAATAGAATTTCAGGATAACGATAGTTGCACTATTACTATAAAGAAATTAGTAAGACCATATGCGGCAAAAATGTACAATATATACACTCTAAAACTAAAGAAAGAGGGAGTATATTGGTTGCCCGAGGAAATTTTCGATGAGTACCTTATCGAAAGTGAAGACAAGCCTATTAAGTTAGATGGTAATTTCAAAATAAAATATAATGACTATGAAAAAGTCGCAGGTATATTCTTGCCTAAGAAAGTGGAGTTGTGGAACTATATAATGGGGGGCTGGATTGGAAATAACGAAGACAGTACGCCGCAAATAAGAAAAAAGAAATTAATATATCATGAAAAGGTTATTTTAAAAAGCACGTCGATTTCAGAGAATGACATGCCTAAAAATATAATGAAGATACCGTCTGACGTATATATATATGACAGAAACGCCAATAAACGCTATAAGTCTACAGATTTAGAGGTACTATAAAATAAATAATAACAATTCTAATTCTGTTCTTATTTGCTGTACTCGTAGTATATCAAATAAGAGATCTTCTTAGCCATATAGATTTTCAAATGCGAGAAAATCTATATTGTTTTGCCTGGTAATTGCGTAAAAAGGTCTATTTATTTTTCATGTAGGAAAACTTGGCGTTAGAAAATATCTTTTTGAGGATATAAAGGATTCTTCAAGGGAAAACCATGCGTCCCAGCGTATTTTTTATATACTTTAGAATCCTTCCTTATTAAGTCAGTGTATAAGACAATACACGTTAAATAAAATCCGGGAAAGGTTATATCTCCATTAAAAGAATATTATTTCATTCTTTATATTCGACCATTCAAATACTAAAAAATTGAACGATTCCGATGAAGGAGATAGTAGTATTCAATCATATGGCGATATATATAAATAAGTATGTCAATCCAAAGAAAATACTTGGAAAATTTGTTGTATAACAACAATATTATGTTAGCCTAATTCTATTCTGCCAATTGAGAACAGTCAATAACGTTAAAGGGTAAAAGTAGTCTCACCTACTTCTGATTATGATTGCCGCCATACATATCAAGGATATGCAGAATCTTTCGTTCTACGTCAAAGATTGTGGAATGGTGGAAAAAAAA
>ULWY01042230.1_pt1 | contig 14785 bp, 10 predicted proteins | sample 1960761 | NCBI WGS metagenome assembly ULWY01 (sample SAMEA4835824, study PRJEB28245) | human gut metagenome | biome: gut microbiome; material: fecal sample | place: Denmark | collected 2008
CCGGAAGCCTCATATCCACCGTTTCGTTTCCTTTCGGATGGTCAGGAAGGATGGGAAGGAATGAATCTACCGGTTTGTTAATCAGTTCTTCACGCGTAAGGGGTGTGAGTCCCATTATGAAATAAGTATAATACTTTACCCGTACAGAGTCAAGCTTCTTTCGTATCTTGTCTGGATGAGAGCTTTGTGTCATGTCATCCTTAGTGGGACGGGCAATGGATGTGGATGCCGATTTGCTGCATCCTTCCGTCAATAATACTGTCGTTAAGAATAGGTTTAATAAGGTTCGTATCATACATTGATTATTTAAAGTATTCTACAATTTCATTACTTGTTGAAGAGTATGTTTTAAAACGTATTCCTTTATGAGACTTTCGTTTGTATTTTTTTGGAAATTCTCCATTGGCTTGTGCAGTTTTAGCTTCATAGGTAGTGATGACTCGTCGTTCTTCTATTGTGCCATATTGAGGATCTGTATTTCTAGCTGTGTCATGTCGAAAGGCTTTATAGTCGTCAGTCGTAACACTTCGCACATGATGGGCCATTTCATGTTCTAAAGCGGTAGCTGGTGATAATCTATATCCTTCTTCAGTTTCTAATCCTTGTAAAGAATTCCATTTAACCACAGGTTTATCTTGTGGCGTATTCTTAAATTCATAGGTGGTATGACAAGTATTATCTTCTGTTTCTAAGATGGTAAATATATGATCTCTATCTAAAGCTGCTTGGAGAAGCATATCGCCACCTCCATTTGTCGTATTATATATGTATGCTAGTGCAAATTGAAAGATAAAATCAATAGAACCAACTTTTGCTATCATATCTAAAATATTACCGTCAAATAGATATAAAGAATATTCATGATTCTCATTATAATACCAAATGGCAATATATTTTCCGTTTATATCAATATATTTTATAGGATTACCTATACAATATCCATAAGTACTGATATTCATATACTTCTCCGCCAAGGGATCTACTGCCGTCCATCTTCCCAACGACGCATCATACATTCTGGCACCGAAGTCGTACGCATTCAAGTCAATCAACGCCTGGCATTCCTTGCCGCTGAAGAGGAAGCGGTTGTCCTCGGCTTGCGCCAATCCGTCGCGCTCTGCCTTGGCTCCAAAAGGATAGAAGTCGTTTTGCTGTACGACTTTCCCCTTGTCGTCAATCAGTGCACGGATGCTTCCCAGCTGGTCGGTCAGGGCATACCTTGTCCCTTGCGAAGTGAACTGCACGTCTCCCACGATGGCACGGTCGAACTCACGCTTCCCGTCTGCGACTTTGTAAATGAAGCTTCCGGCATAGTCGTATCCGTTCTTTCCGCTTCCGTCGCGTACGCTGAGCTTGGTACCGTCGGTAAGGTATTGGTAGCGTGCCTTCAGCACTCCGCCCTGCTTCACTTCGTCCGTCAAATTTAGACGATTGTATGTGAACGACAAAGCTTTTCGGGAATCTTTTGTGAGATTTCCGTTGGAATCATACTCGTAGCTTCCTGCTGCAGCATTGCCCGGTTGGTAGACATCTCCCTGCTGCGAGGTGCGTACCTGTTCGCTCAGTGCCGTCAGCCGGTTGCCGGAGTAGGCATAGAGCAGGTCGTCCACCAGCTTGCCGCAGGCTGTGCGTTGCAGGGTCCGGATGTTGCCGTTCCGGTCGTAGGTGATGCCCTTCTCCGTGAAAGATGCTGCCGGAGTGGTCCATGTCAGTCCGTCCCTCTGCTTCTGGGTGGCGGATGCCAGCCGGCTGAATCCGTCGTAGGCGAAGCCATACATCAGGGTTGCATGTCCCTCGTGTGTCCATGTCCACTCGCTGACGTTGCCGTTGTAGCAGGGTGTCGTCCCGGCGAGGGGCGTTTCATAGTGCAGCTGCATCTTGAAGGGGGCACTTTCCTTGGCTGTCAGCCATCCGCGGATGTTGTAGCGCAGCTGTTCCGTGGTGTTTCCGTATTTCTTGGCAACGAGACGTCCCAGTTCGTCATACGTGTAGGTGATAACTGCCGGTGTACCTCCGTCCTTGGTGGTAGAGGTCGTGAGCAGACGGCTGCGTCTGTCATAGGTCCGGTTGGTCTCGATGAACGACCCGTCGGCATGTTGTTCGCGTGTACGGATGACATTGCCCACGAAGTCATAGGCAGTGCAGATACGAAGGAGTCCACCTCCTGTCTCGTCGCTGACCACCTGCACGGGTCGCGCATGGTCGTCATAATAGGTCGTGATGGTCTGCCATTCGTCCGTGCCGAGTTTACGCGAACGTACGCTTGTCACCTGCCCTCCTGCGGAGCGGAGGTAGGAGGATTCGTATCCCGGTGTGGCTGTAAAGGCATGCGCCTTGATGACCGGGTTGTCATAGTCGTCGTACACAGTCTGTTGCAGCGGCGTGTAGGTTCCTTCGGGACGTTGGTCACGTGCCGACAAGGAGAGCATGTTCAGCCGTCCGATATCGGTCTTGGCAAGGAATTCCCCGCTCTCGACAACCCGTCCGGAGGCATCATAACGCTGGTAGCTCCATCTGCGTGGATTGTTGTCACGTTCGTTGCCGTCCTGACTGAACACAAGTCTTCCGCGGGAGTCGTAGGTCATGTAGACGGGCTTGCAGCCGGGCAGCTGTTTGAGAGTGGTGTGTTCCATGGCATCATACTCATAGTAATAGGCAAGGCGTCCGAGCACGGCGGCATCCGTTCCTTCGCCGAGTTGTGCCACGGCTTCGGGCGAAAGCACCCAGCGGAGCAGTCCACGTCCGTCATACACTTTGTAGGTTTCCAGGCGGGTTTTCCCGTCCGTCTGAAGGAGCAGGACTTCCTGTCCCAAGTTGTCAGTGTAAGTCGTACTGGTGTGTCCGTCCTCGTCGGTAGTAGTCACCGCTTGCAGAGTCCCGGCATCATAAAATCCGTTGCGCGTCAGTGTACCATCGGCAGAGACCGCATAGCGGCGCACCTCGTTGGCGGCATTCAGCGCATAGGCATACGTGATGCCTTTTTCCCGGTTGTGCCAGGCATGTCCTTCACCCGTCTGTTTGAGGATTCGGCTCAGGGGCGATGCTTCGTAGTCGGCCTGGCTGAAGGCGTAAGCCATTTCGTCTGTGCCGTAAGTGTTCCAGTTGATGACATTCAGTGCATCGGCGACGAAGGCGCCCGAATTGTGTTGCTTCACGAAGGGGAGATACTTCTTCTCTTCTTGTCCGAAGGCTGCGTAGACATGTGGGGTGACCAGGTCACTCTGTGTGCTGGCAGAACCATCCACCTGAATCTCCTGGAGCGGACGGTTGAAGCCGTCGAAGTAGGTGATGTCTACAATATATTTGGTTGTGTCAGTCGACAAATATGTATGTTCTATCTTAAATGGATGTGATAAATCAACATCCAAGTTTGTATGGGTGTTCTGTCCTATAGCCCAATATGCATAGGACAAGAAAGCGAAGCGCAATCTATTTTCCTATCTTTGCATCAAAGTATGAATATGTACATTTGAGAAAACAAAATATAGGCTTATCAGGTATTTACATATCCATCTATGTACATGATAAAAATTGTTTTTCTGTTGGTTAGTTTATATGAGCTTACCTTCTTTTTGTTCTTTGAAGTTCATTCATAAGACCACGCCGGACATCATCTACAGATGCCTGTATCTTGGAATACACCTGAAGAGTAGATCAGATGACACACTAAAAAAGAAGTAAAAATGCAGTTGAAAACCTATATTATCGTAACCATACTGGCCTTGAGCTTTTTTTCATGCAACCGTCCACATCCAGCACGTACAATTCGTCGCTGCTGAAGCTGGAAAAAGCGTTGGATATTGCACCGAAAGAGTCTATGAAACAACTACTTGCCATCGACACGACTTCGCTGGAGGGCGTCGACAGACTCTCTTTGAAAGAAAAGCAGGAAGTATACCACAAGATGTCCCTGCTCAAGAAAGAGGAAAATGACTTTCGGGCCGCCTGCGAATATGCCGAAAAGAGCATCGCGTGTCGCGACTCCCTGGAGGCTGACAACAAAACCGAATACATCAGCAACATGAATGCCTTCCAGGAGCACGAACGCCAACAGCAGCGGATAGCCCGAATGAACCGGGAACTTTCGGAGCAGGAACTGTCCTATTACAGGCTGGCCGTCCTCCTGTTGCTGTTTCTGGGAGCCTTCATCGTATTCCGCATCAAGCAGGCCAAGAAGAAAGTGGAGGTGTCCCTCAAGGAGAAAGAACTGGACATGGTTCAGCTCCAGAACAGCCTGAGGGAGACCGAAATAAAATACCTGAAAGAAAAGCATGACCGCGAGGCCATTGAAATCGAATTGCTTAACCAGAGCGTCGAATACTACAAGCGGCTGAACGCCCTGACGGTCCCGATTCTGATGAAGAGCCGGAACTCGCAGGGGGCTATGCACCTGAAGAAGGAGGAATGGGACATCATCATGCAGAATACGGATGCCTGTTTCAATGACTTCACCCTGCGCCTAAAGAACACGTACCCGCAGCTCACGCTCGAAGAGGTGCGTTTCGCCTGCCTGCTGAAGATGGAGCTCTCGCTCTCTCTGCTTTCGGAAGTGTACCACATCGCCAAGGGCAGCATTTCGAGAAAAAAAATGCGCCTGAAAGAGAAAATGCAAATCGAGAATACGACCCTAGACGATTTCATAAAACAGTTTTAAAAGGTTACCAGGAAGGCTGAATGCCGCCTATGAAGGTAGGTTCGCGTTTTTTTCACGATGTGCTTGTCCCTGCGGGGCAGGCGTATCTTTTTCCCCCCTTCCCTCCCGGGCGGCGGACCCAATTGTACATCTACAAAAAGACGTAAACAACTGTCTGACATCGGTATAGTTCTAACAGAATGTACATCTCCGGCAGAGTCCATCCTGCGGATGAATCCGTACCTTTGCATCGAAATTATAAAATAGAATATATGACAAAATCGTTGTTTCATATACTCTCCGCGGTCTGGAGCCTGCTCGTCTGGTCCATCCCCATCAGCTCATGCACAGACGACTTGAAGTCTTCGCAAACCACCGACCGCATCCACTTCACATCCGCCATCGACAACACCTGGACTTCCCTCGCCACAGACGGTGGGGAGAGCACGCGCTCTGCTGTCTCGGCTCTCAGGACAGAGGGCACGCCGCTTTACCTGCACACGCTCTACACCGACAGCATCCAGCCCCCGTCGGCTGAAAATGCGGGCGACAGTGTCTCGGTGACTCGGTCCGCCCCGAGGGACATCGCCTCCATGTACGAGACGTTCGGCGTGTCAGCCTATGCCTACCAAGGGACGTGGGACAACACCGGGACGCCAAACTACATGAACGACGTGGCGGTCAGCAAGAGCGGCAACGCTTGGACTCCCTCCACCGGCTCTTACTACTGGCCGGGAGCATCCTACACCATGAGGTTCTATGCCTATGCCCCTAAAGGCAACTCCGCCTACACCTTCTCCACGAGCGGCATCCCGTCCCTCACCTGCGCCATCCCCTCGGACGTCGCCGGACAGCAGGACCTGCTGGTGGCTGCCTCGGGAGCAGTCAGCGGGGGAAACAACGAAGACATCGACCTGACCTTCCGCCACGCGCTGACCGCCGTGAAGTTCGTCTGCGGCAGCGACATGAAGGCGAGCACAGTCAAGAGCGTGACGCTCAAGGGCATCTACGCCACAGGAACGTACAATCTGGAGACAGCGGCCTGGAGCGACGTCCGCACCCCGAAGAACTTCTCCCAGACGCTGGACGCTGCGACCGACGGGACGGAAGGCTCGATCCTCACCCGCCCGAAACAGACCTTCATGATGCTTCCCCAGACCCTGCCGGACACGGCGAAAATCGAAATCGTGTTTGACGACGGACAGGCGGAGCACACCCTCACCGGAGCTATCGGAAAGCAGGTGTGGCCGATGGGAAAGACCGTGACCTACAAAATCTCCACCACTTCCATCAACTGGGAATACATCCTGACGGTCAACCCGCCAAGCACCTACACCTTCAAAGGGGGAAGCTCGACATACAGCATCACCAGTTACAAGCAAAACAGCACGAGCAAACAGCCCGTCAGCTGGACGGCCGAGTTTTCCACCGACGGCAAGAGCTGGACCGGCACGAAGCCCGGCTGGCTGTCGGCATTCACCTCAGGGACTTCCGGAGCTGGAAGCGTGAGCGCCGTCTCCTACACCGCCACCGTCGCATCACAGCAAGGAAGCAGCACGAGCCGGCATACAGACGCACTGAGAGCAAGGCCGGCCAAAGGGACGAAAGACGCACCCTACAACCTCTCCAACGACCTGGGACAGCCCGCCATCCAGCATACGGCCAACTGCTATGTCGTCAGCAACCCGGGAGAGTATTACTTCCCCCTGGTGTATGGAAACGCGATAACAGGCGGCGGCGACAACAAGTCGGCCTACTTTTACAACTACGATGACACCTACATACTCAAAAACTTCATCAACCACCGGGGCAAGCCCATCCAGTCACCCCGCATCTACGACCACGAGGGATGCACGGCCAAGTCATGCAAGCTCTTGTGGCAAGACGCCTCGGGGCTCATCTCGGATGTCGGCCTGTATGACAGCGGACACGCCATCCGCTTCACGGTCGGCGCGACGACCATCCAGCAGGGAAATGCCGTGATAGCCGTCTGCGACGCCGCTGGGGACATCATGTGGAGCTGGCACATCTGGATTACGGACACCGACCTGACACAGACCAAAAAAGTCACCAACAGCCTGACAGGCACAAGCGTCCAGATGATGCCGGTCAACCTGGGATGGTGTGACAGCGAGCACCTGAATTTTGCCGGCAGAAGTTGCCAGGTACGCATCAAGGCAGGCGAGGAAGTCCGCACGTTCACCATCTCCCAAACCTCCCTCGACGTGGATTACAAAGGCAACAGCCCCTACTGGCAGTGGGGACGCAAAGACCCGCTCTATCCGGGAGACACCGGCACGGAGGCCACGAAATACTGGTATGACGCAAGCGGGACAGTCTCAAACGACAACCCGCTCACAGAAGCCACCGGGACAGGCATCACCGCGCTCACATGGGGTATCAAGAACCCCCAAAAGCTCAACACCAACCAGGTGATGGACGGGCAATACTTCAATCTGTGGGATACCAGCAACACGATGCCTTACCTGGACGATGAGATGGTGGTCAAGAGCATCTACGACCCTTGTCCCGCCGGATTCCACATGCCCAAAGGCTGGGAATTCAGCGGATTCACGACCGGTGCACCTTATCAAGAGGGCGATGAGAGAAACATCAACGCCAAAAGGCCGTATGACGGCGGATGGAACTTCTATTGCGGGCTGAACGGGAAGGGAGACACGATATTCTTCCCCGCCACAGGCTCCCGCTATAAAACCGACGACCCGGGCAAACCCAACCGAATCGGGCAAGACATACAAGTGTGGGGAGCCGCGCCTTCCGGAAATCAAAACGCATTCTTCTTCCGGGCCACGAAAATAGGCATTTGGGCCACATGGCAAATCGACCGCCACGGAGCTTTCTCCGTGCGCCCCATCCACGACTAAATCGTGTATAAACTAAATTGAACATTTACTCAAATTAAAAAAAAACTGTAAACGAATGAGACTACATTTCATGCACGCTTCACTCGTTGTCTTGATGACAGGCTGCTTACTGATGCCTTCCTGCACAGACGCGTTGGACAACTCTCGCCAATCCAACTACATCCGGTTTATGCCGGAAGTTCAGAGTTCCTGGTTTCAACTCAGCCGAGCCAACTCTGAGCCCTCGACTCGCGCCGCCGTCCTTCCCGTCAAGGCTGACGGCACAGTACCTATCTACCTGCACACGCTCTACACTGATAGCATACAGTCACAGCCCGACGACGAAGCGGAGACACGCGCCGCCCCCGTCACCTCAGCTGCGGCCATCACATCGTTCGGCGTCCTGGCCTAGACCTACACCGGCACTTGGGACGGGACACAAAGCCCGAACTACATGTACGACGTCACGGTGAACAAGTCCGGAAACGTGTGGGTCCCCTCGTCGACCTATTACTGGCCCGGTGAAACCTATAAGATGCGCTTTTTCGCCTATGCTCCGAAAAGCAACAACGCCTACCGCCTCTCCGAACAGACGGCCGGACACCCGACACTGACCTGCACCGTCCCGGACGACGTAGCGGACCAGGCCGACCTGCTCGTGGCGGCTTCGGGTGAAATCAACGGCAACTCGAACATCCCCGTCAACCTGACCTTCCACCACGCCCTGACAGCCGTGAAGTTCGTCTGCGGCAACGAAATGAATCCCGGCGTGGTGAAGCGCGTCACGCTGAAGAATGTCTACTCCCAAGGGACCTACGACCTGGACGACCAGACCTGGAAGGACCATGGCCGGACGACTTCGTTCACCCAGGAACTGAACAAGACAGCCCAAGGCACCGAGGGGGAAGCCATCACCAGCGAAGCACAGACCTTCATGATGATTCCCCAGACCCTGCCGGAGGCCGCGAAGATCGAAGTCATCTTCGCAGATGCCAAAGGAGAGCATACCCTGTCTGCCACGCTCGCAAAAAGCGTATGGCCGATGGGAAAGACCGTGACCTACAAAATCTCCATCTCGTCCATCAACTGGGAATACACGCTGTCCGTCACGGGAACGGAGCATTTCACCCATAACGGCGGGACCAACTCCTACCAGATCACCAGCTACCGCACCAACAGCACCACAGGCACGAAAGAGCCTGCGCCATGGACGGCCGAGTTTTCCACCGACGGGCAGAACTGGACCACCCGCAAGCCGGACTGGGTCACGGCATTCACCGCCAACGGCAACGGAAGCCTCGAGGCCTCTTCCTATGACGCCACGCTCAGCAGCACGGAGGGCATCACGAGCAATGAACACACCGACATCCTGAGAAAGGCCCAGCCACGCGGTTCGGCATCCGCCCCGTATGACCTCTCGACGGGAGGCTCAAGCAACCTCTCGGCCAGAAACACGGCCAACTGCTATGTGGTCAATGCCCCCGGATGGTATTGCTTCCCGCTCGTCTATGGCAATGCCGTGAAAAACGGGAAGGCCAACACATCGGCATACATCTCTCCCGGGAAAGGTCGGAACTTCCTCACGAACTTCATCAATCACCTGGGCAATGACATCACCGACCCCTATATCAACAACAACGCGGACTGCACCGTCTCCCAAGCGGAACTGGCATGGCAGGACGCAAAAGACCTCGTGGGAAACATCAGCTGCGAAGGCAGCGGGCCGCAGGCATACATAAAATTCTATGTAGACCCCTCCTCCATCTGCCAGGGCAATGCGCTGATCACGGTCAAGAACGCCGAGGGCACGATTGTCTGGTCGTGGCACATCTGGGTGACCGATGAAGACCTGACAAAGACGCTGGCCATCACGAACCACACCCCCAAGACCTATCAGCTCATGCCCGTCTACGTAGGTTTCTGCGAAGGAGACCGCACGACCTACCCGGAGCGTTCATGCTTCGTCCGGATCAAGACGAAAGGCGGCGACCAGACATTCGAGCTAATCCAGGACATGGACACCTTCGTGCCCAGCAATGCACCCTACTACCAGGGCGGACGCAAAGACCCGTTCACCCCGAGCAACGGATATGTAAAGGAGTACAAGACACTGTATGATGCTTCAGGAAAGGCTTACACGTCTGCTCCCGAAATGGACGATTTCTCAGGAAACACGGTCTCCGGCACAACGATTACCGCCAAAAAGGACATCGCCATAAGCATACAGCGACCTACCACCATGCAAAAAATGCCAAGCGAGTCATACTCAAGCTATATGAACCTATGGAATGCGATTCAGAACATAGAGTATAAGAGCAAGACACCTATCAAAGACCAGACCGTCGTCAAAACCATTTATGACCCTTGTCCCCCGGGCTTTTGCCTTCCTCCTGCCATCTTGTTTTCAGGTATGTCAATTAGCAATAAGTTTACCAAAGTCTCGACTAAGATTAAGGACGTGGCAGACCTGAACGCACTGTATCCGAGTGCCCACGGAGTCACCATCTACGGAGGCCTGAACAAGACAGGAGACAAGATATTCAATCCGGCTCTGGGAGCAATCGAAAGCACGAACGATTACCAGTTGCTCTATCTGGACGAGGAGGCCGACTTGTGGACTGCCAGCGGAAAAGGCACAAGTTACGTCTTCTGGTCGTTCACGACAAACCAGGCAATCCACGTCGGTTCATCCCCTAAGGATTCAGGCCTTCCGGTACGCGGCATCAAGGAGCAATAATCCCCTCCATGCTGCATGCCGACTTCGGCCACACGGCTCGTGTGGCCGAAGTCACATCCGGATTGGAAATGAGCGTTGTGCATGCCGGACGCACGGACCGTGCGTCCCTACAATTAAGAAGCTATTTTGAATTTATCGTGTGATGATTGGAGATGAGTTTGTGAGTGATGATACATCCTGCCCCGCATGCACACGCTGCGGGATGCCCCCTCAAGGACCGGGCCCGCAGGATAAATTTGTCCCAAAACAACTCTTTATTGATAGCTTTATTGCACTCTTTACATTTTTGTACATCACATAGAAACGTTTTATCATTATGAATCAACGCATTAACCCAAAAGACTTGTACATGGAAGAAAAAGGCCATACATCCTTACTTACCTCTATATTTGCACCCCGAATCAAGAAAGCATGACAATTAACTGATATGATTAGATTGAAAATAGGAATTGTACTGTGCATATTGTCCGTCGGCGCCCTCACTTCATGGGCACATGCCATCACGCCCCTTGACACCCTCCGTATCCCCATAAGTGTCGAGGTCTTCTACCGGCAGGGACACGCCCAGTTCGACTCCACCTATCAAAACAACCGCGAAAAGCTGGACTGCCTGCTGGAAATCTTACATAAGCTCTCATCCGACAGCACATGTCGTCTCGACCGCTTCAGCATCGTCTCCGGAGCATCGCCCGAAGGCAACACGACGCTGAACAAGAACTTGTCAAAAGACCGCTCGCGGAACATCGGCGACTACCTCTGCCGCCGCATCCCCGCCTGGCAGGCTTCCCTGCTCAGGGAGTCTTACATCGGCATCGACTGGGAAGGCCTCCGGCTCAAGGTCGCACAGTCCGACATGCCCGGCAAGAAAGAAGTGATGCACATCCTGAGCAACACTCCCGAATGGGTCATTCAGAATGGCGTTGTGGTCGACAGTCGCAAAAGACAACTGATGAGGCTTCACCAAGGCGATTGCTGGCGCTACATGGAACAGCATTTCTTCCCCGGCCTGCGTCGCTCGCTCGTGGAAGTGTCCTACATCCTCCTGCCGCAGACGCCCGAGCCGGACTACACCCCCGACGTCGAAACCGAAGAAGTCCCGCAGGCCGAGCGCATCGATTGCGTTCCCATGCCCGAGATGACATCGGAAAGCGAACCGGCGACGCAGGCACAGCCGTCAGCCCCTTTCTACATGGCCGTCAAGACCAACCTGCTCTATGACGCCTTCCTCGTCCCCAATGTCGGCCTGGAGTTCTATCTGGGCAAAGGCTTCTCCGCAAGCGGCAACTGGATGTACGCCTGGTGGAAAAGCGACAAGCGACACCGCTACTGGCGAATCTACGGCGGCGAACTGGCCCTGCGGAAATACTTCGGCCGGCCTGAAGGAGGCAGCCCGCTCAGCGGACACCACGTGGGAGTCTACGGCCAACTGTTCACCTACGACTTCGAGACCGGAGGACGGGGATACATGGGCGGCAAACCCGGCGGCACGCTGTGGGAGAAGATGAACTACGCCGCCGGACTGGAATATGGCTACTCGCTGCCCATCGCCAGCCGGCTCAACCTCGACTTCGCCATCGGAGTGGGCTACTGGGGCGGGACCTACTACGAATACCTGCCCATTGACGACTGCTATGTCTGGCAGGCGACCAAGCAACACAAATGGTTCGGTCCGACCAAAGCCGAAATCACACTTGTATGGCTCCTCGGCCGCGGGCACCACAATCAGAAGAAAGGAGACAAGCGATGAAAAATAGCATATTTCTACCCCTGGCCATGCTGCTCTGTCTGCTGGCCGCATGCGAACACAAGGACCTCTGCTACGACCACACACATACGGCCGAAGTCAAGGTCGTGTTCGACTGGAGACATGCCCCACAGGCCCAGCCCTCGTCCATGAGGCTCTACCTCTATCCGGCCGACGGAGGCAAGATGCTCCCCTACGAGTTCGCCGGGCGGAACGGCGGAGTCATCACCATCCCGGGAGGCTCCTACCGCGCCCTCTGCATCAACAACGACGCCGAATCCGTCATCTACACCGGAGTGGAGACCTTCGAAGGATTTGAGGCATCCACCACCAACTCCACGAAGACAGGCTACCCCCGGACCGTACGGGGTTATGCGGACCCGGAGACAGAGAGCCTGCACCGCTCGCCGGAAATGCTCTGGACGGACCGCAGAGACGACATCCACATCGTCCTCGGGGTAAAAGACCAGACCATCACGCTCTATCCGGACACCTCCGTATGCCTCTACACGGTCGAAATCCGCAATGCGAAAAACCTGAAGGACCTCTCCCCCTTCGCCATAAGCGGGTCGCTCACCGGACTCTCGGAAGGATTCCTGGTCGGCAGGAACAAGCTCGACGACAACCTGACGACTGTCCCCTTCGAGGCGCAACACGACCAGGTGTCGACCATCAAAGCCAGCTTCCTGGGCTTCGGACACAAACGGGACGCCAACCTGAAACACTGGCTGTTCATCTATGTCAGAATGCCGGACGGGAAGAACTACTACCACACGTATGACGTGACAGACCAGCTGCTCCGGGCGACGGACAAGCATCACGTGCACATCCTGCTCGACGGCCTGCCCCTGCCCAAACCCATCGAAAACGGAAACGGGCTGCAGCCGAAGGTGGACGACTGGGAAGAAGTCATCGTCGACATCCCGATGTAAAGAAACAAGTGAAAGAGACCATTCATATATATATCAGTATTTTAAATAAATATCTTGTAAACCAACTAAGCAAATCAATTATGAAACGAAAATGTATCTTAGGGCTTGCAGGACTCATGGTTCTGGGAGCATGTACCAACGATGAGGTAATCGACGTAAAGCAGACAGGAAGCATTGACCTGCGTCCGCTCATCGAGAACTCCACCCGTGCAACAGCGACGACTGTCGCAAACCTCGGGTCTTTCAAAGTCGACGTGCTCAAAGGCTCCGAGACCTACGGGGCTATGACCGTCACAAGTAGCGACAACGGCGGAACATGGACTACGTCGCCTCTGACCTACTGGCCTTCCAACGCCAGCCAGCAGCTGGACTTCTATGCCTACGCACCGACCACAACCACCGGCGTGACCATCGACAACACAGGCAAGAAAATCACGGCATACACCCCTTCCACGACCGTTGCTGACCAAAAAGACCTGGTCATCGCCTACAACACCGGCACCAAGACGGCCAACGAAGCCAGCGGAGTCCCCTTGCTCTTCAAGCATGCACTCTCACAAATCGAAGTGAAAGCCAAATGTGCGGCCACCAACATGAAAGTGGAAATCATCGGTGTGAAAGTCGTCAGCGTGGCTAAAGACGGTACATTCACCTTCCCCGCAGCCACGACTCAAAGCGGCACCGGCCATGAACTCGACCTCAGCCTGTGGAATACTGCAAGTTCGCAAAAAACCGCTTACATGGTGAGAAACTCAGCCCCTGTGGAGCTGACCCAAACAGCACAATCCCTGATGCCCTCCACAAGCGGTACGTTCATGCTCATCCCGCAAACAATTACTGCATGGAACAATAAGAACAACACGGAAACGAACGATGGTAGCTACCTCTCCGTGCTGTGCCGCATCTCCAACGTCAGCGGAAACAATGAGACCATAATCTTCCCGACTACAGCCGGCAAGTATGGCTTCTCTGCTGTCGCAATCGGTACGACGGAGAAAGACAAGACCTGGGAACCCGGCAAGAAGTATATCTATACCCTGGAATTCTTCGGCACTAACAGCGGCGGTGGTCGTTTCGACCCGGATCCGACAGTGCCCGATGGCGGAGGTAAAGATACGGACGTAGACCCGACCAAACCGGAAGACGGCGGCAAGGAAATCCTCAAGCCCATCACCTTCACAGTTGACGTAGAAGAATGGACGGAAGTGCCTGTTGACTTGAACATGTAATATCCCGGACACAAACTTATACATCTGTAGCCTGACCTGTGAAAGGCCGACAAGATGTCTTTATGAATAACAAACCACTAAAAAACGAAAGGGGCTGTGCCGATTCCGGCATGGCCCTCTTTCGTTAATGAAAGAATAGAGATTATACAGATTAATTTGTTATCTGGCTCATTTTGTGTCTGATTCTGACGTTGTATAGGTGATAAGGAGATGCTCCGGCAGCTGTGGGCTGTAGGGTTCCGGTATGTAGGGCCTCTCTGATTCTAGGCAGGAGAATATCCGGTTGGTAGGGCCTGGCGATATAATCAGCTCCCCCCGATTTCATAGCAAGTACAGCATGTTGTACATCGGCAGCCCCAGTCATCAGAATAAACGGCAATGCAGATATCTGATGCCTGAAGTCATCCTCAACAATAAGCAGCCTTTGTATCACTACAGTACATATTAGCTGCTCGCCATATTCAATTTTACAGGCGTAAAGGTAATACTAGCTGACCGCTACAATATCTAGGAGTATCGAGGGCAGATTGATATCCGAATTACACAGATATCACTTTCGCATCTTTGCAACCTTGTTGCACCCCGAGTACGCTACCTTTGTAACATAACGTGAGTTCGATATAATTCAAAACATAGAAAGTTGCCT
>ULWY01026021.1_pt1 | contig 14775 bp, 7 predicted proteins | sample 1960761 | NCBI WGS metagenome assembly ULWY01 (sample SAMEA4835824, study PRJEB28245) | human gut metagenome | biome: gut microbiome; material: fecal sample | place: Denmark | collected 2008
CTGCTATTATACCATGTTTTAATTATGAAGACAAGCTCTTAATATGAGCTACTCCTATTCCGAAAACGTCCTTGTTCAAGGTGCCGCCGGCGACCTGCTCCGCGACGAGCTGGGCTGGGAGCTGGTTTATGCGCACAACCGTGAAACGTTGGGCGCAAACGGCACGTTGGGGCGCACAGACTACCATCAGGTGCTGCTCACCAAGTACCTGCGTCCGGCTTTGTTCCGCCTGAACAGCTGGATGACGGAGGCTTATGCGGACAGCGTGGTCAAGTCGCTCATGGAAACCTCCTTTTCTGCCACGCCCATGCAGACCAACGAGCAGAAATACCGCCTCATCACTGGCGGCGTTCCCGTCAATTTCCGCCTGCCAAACGGCAACATGGAAACGCGCATGGCACGGCTCATCGACTTCGACAACCCCGCCAATGATCACTTTCTCGCCGTAAAGGAAATGAAGATTGACGGCGCACTGTATCATCGCCGTGCGGACATTATCGGCTTTGTGAACGGCATTCCGCTGCTGTTTGTGGAGTTCAAAAAGCTCGGCGTGGATGTTCGCCAAGCCTATGATACCAACTATCACGATTATCAGCATACCATCCCGCAACTGTTCTGGTTCAATGCTTTTGTGATGCTCTCCAACGGCGTGGAATCCAAAATCGGCACATTGGGCAGCAAATATGAGTATTTTAGCGAGTGGAAACGCCTGAATGAGGGCGAACAGGGTGTTGTCAGTCTGGAAACCATGCTGCGCGGTATCTGCAAAAAGGAAACTTTCCTCGATTTGCTGGAAAACTTCATCATCTATGACCATTCCGACAATCATACTGCCAAAATTCTGGCACGAAATCACCAGTATCTCGGCGTGAATGAAGCCATTGAAGCCTATCGAGATCGCAAGCTGCGCGACGGCAAGTTAGGCGTATTCTGGCACACGCAGGGCAGCGGCAAAAGCTACTCCATGGTGTTTCTGGCGCAGAAAATCCGCCGCAAGTTTTCGGGCAGTCCGACGATCATTGTGCTGACCGACCGGGACGAGCTGAACAAGCAGATTAGCGCTACTTTCGAGAGCTGCGGATGTCTTAACGGCATGAAATCCAGCACGTTTGTCCCGTCCAGCGGTGCGCGGCTCGTTGAGATGCTGAAGGGCAATCCCAGCTATATCTTCACGCTGATTCAGAAATTCAACAATGACCACCCCGACCCCATCACGCCGAATCACGACATCATCATCATGAGCGATGAAGCTCACCGCACGCAGAACGGGCTTTTTGCCGACAACATGATGAAGCTGCTGCCCACCGCCAGCCGCATCGGCTTTACCGGTACGCCGCTGTTCGCCTACGACAACATCACCGAGCGCACCTTCGGCGGCTATATATCGGTGTATGACTTCAAACGGGCGGTCGATGACGGTTCCACGGTTCCCCTCTACTACGAGAATCGCGCCGATCAGCTGGAAATCACCAATCCCAATATTTCCAACGAACTGACCGATTTGCTTGACAGTGAAAACCTTACACCCGACCAGCAGGCAAAAATGGAACGGGAATTAGCGAAGGATATTCACATCATCACCGCCGAAAAGCGGCTGCGCGCCATCGCAAAGGACTTTGTGAAGCACTACACCGACATGTGGGACACAGGCAAGGCGATGTTCGTGTTCATCAACAAAGTGACCTGCGTGCGCATGTACAATTTCGTGCAGGAATACTGGCAAGATGCCATCCGCCAGTTAGATGCGAGCCTGCGCACGGTTTCCCAGCAGGAAGCGCAGGAAATGCAGCGCAAGTTGGCATGGATGAAAGAAACCGAAATGGCGGTTGTCATCAGTCAGGAGCAGAACGAGTGGCAGACCTTCGACAACTGGGGGCTGGACATTCGCCCGCACCGCGCCAAAATGGAAGAGCGCAGGCTGGACAAAGAGTTCAAGGACAGCGAAAATCCTTTCCGCGTGGTATTCGTATGCGCCATGTGGCTCACCGGCTTTGATGTCAAGAGCCTTAGCTGCCTGTATCTGGACAAGCCGCTGAAAGCGCACACGCTGATGCAGGCCATTGCCCGCGCCAATCGCGTCTGCGAGGGCAAAACGAACGGCTTAGTAATTGACTACATCGGCGTTGTGAAAGCGCTTCGGCAGGCACTGGCAGACTACACATCCGGCGGGCGAATTGCGGTTGACCCCACGCCGGATATTAGCCAGCTGTACAGCAAGATTCGTGCAGTTATCGACGAAATCCGACAGCTGATGCTGGCGCATTCGTTTAATTTGGACACCGCCGTTTGCAGCGACAGCTTTGCACGAATCGAGTCTGTGCAAGATGGTGCGGATGCACTTTCCGGCGATGCAGATACGCGCAAGCGCTTCGGCATCATCGCGCGTGAGCTGTTCCGCATGTTCAAGTATGTCGAACATGGTCAGCTGGACAGCGAGCGCAAGGAGAAGGATGCCATCAGCGCGATTTACGATGTGATGCACGCGCGTGTCCTTCATGCCGACAATTCCACGCTGATGAAGCGCATCAACGATATTGTCAGCGACGCGATTGATGTAAGAATCAACAATGATAACAAGGATAAGACGTTTGACATCAGCAAAATTGATTTTGAACGGCTTCGCGCGGAATTTATGCGGCGAAAACATCAAAATCTGCTTTTGCGGGATTTGCAGCAGCTGATTGAAGGTCGTCTTGCTGAAATGATGGCTCGCAATCCAACAAGAATCGACTACTACGAGCGGTATCAAACCATTATCAGCAACTACAACGCCGAACAGAATCGTGCTGCCATCGAAAAGTCCTTCACCGATTTGCTGGCACTGGCCAATGAGCTGGACATCGAAACGGAGCGTTATATCCGTGAGGGCTTCGACAACGAAGAGCAGCTTGCGCTTTTTGATTTGCTGAAAAAGGACACGCTGTCCAAGGAGGAAATCAAGATGCTGAAAGCCTCTGCGAAAGAGCTGCTAAGCACCATTCGTAAAGCTATCGCCAATATGAACAACTGGCGCGAAAAGGAAACTACCCGCGCTGAAATGGCAAAAATCATCCGCGACACGCTGTGGCACAGTCTCCCCACAAGCTATACGGACGCGGATATGACCAACTGCCGTCAGAAAATCTACACTTTTGTTGTAGAACGTTCCCCTATGATAGCGGGTGCATGGGCATAATACTATTTCCAAATGAAAATGCGCCAAGATGCGCGGCGAATTTTTCGTTCTGGCTAACGGGAACGAAATGCAGCGTAGCAGCGCTACGCTAAATGGAGTGAGCGGACGCCAGAACGAAAAAGGCGCAAGCAGATGGCGCAGTTGAATCTGGAAATAGTATAAGACTTGTTTTCATGACGAACGCAATACGGGGCAGCAAGCTATTCTTTCGCTTGCTGCCCCTTTGCTGTTATGCCTTTGCGCTATGCTCTTCCTTTTTTCCGCGGAAACAGCGAATCCCTGTAAACACAATCACCGCAACCGCCACGAAATCCACCACATAAATCGTGGTTTTCCACCATGCAGGGCGATAGTATGCCACGCTGATGTTCATGGCATTCGAGTTGACCACCGTGTAGAGAATGTTCTTCACGCATTGGCGAAGGATCTGCATGTCCACCGGGTCGGATGCGTCGCACCAGTTCGGCTGAATAACGTCCGGCAGCGTCATGTCATTGCCCAAATTCAAGTCACCGCCTGCATATGCCATTTGCCGCAAATTCATGTAGGAGGTCGTATTGAAATCGGTGATGACCATGCCCTGGAAGCCCCATTCATTCCGCAGGATTTGAGTCAGCAGCCGATAATCGCCGCCTGTCCAGCGCGTACCGATGCGGTTGAAGGAGCTCATCACTGCTGTGGTATGCCCTTCCTTGACCGCGATTTCAAACGGGCGCAGGTACAATTCGCGCATTGCTTGTTCCGTCACCCAAGTGCCCGAACCGTTGGAGGAGCGATGCGTTTCCTGTTCGTTGAGCGCAAAGTGCTTCACGAAGCAGTAAACGCCCTTGCTGGCGCATCCGCGGATTTCCGCCGCCGCCATTTTGCCGTTGAACAGTCCGTCTTCGGAAAAATACTCGAAATCGCGACCGCCGAAGGGGCTTCTGTGGATATTGACGCCGGGCGCATACCAGCCGGAATACGGCAGATTGTTGCCCTTTCCATCCGCGCCAATCAATCCTTCCGCGCCTATCATTTCGCCGATGTCTTCCATCAGCTCCTGATTCCATGTCGAAGCCATGACGACTTCCGCACAGTAATAGCAGCACTTCCAGTAGATGCCGCTTCGATCCATGAAGTTCGTGAAGCCAGTCGGGCCATCTGTGTCGTTCGTGACAGGCTTGCCAATGATGGGCAGTTCATTCGTTTTGAATGCGCCCATGTTGCACATTTTCACCATGTCCTCGACAGACAGCTTGTCCAGAATCGCATCCCAGCGCGGGTCATCATACGACACTCGCTGATTCTGCCCATTTTCATCCGTCAGCAGGTCGCGAAGCACCAGCGCAATGTCCGTCTGATTTGTTGCGGGAAGCCCCAAGTCAAAGAGCGCATCCGCCTCTTCATTGTTGTGGTCGCGGTTTTGAAGCGCTTCGAGATATTCTGCATCCACCGTTCGGTCATCCACAGAGGGCGCTTCCGGCATCGTGCCTTCCCAATCTTCGCGGGAAAGCAGCGTCTGGAGATGGTAATCAGAGCTGTCCAGTTCCAAGTCCGTATAACGATTTTCTACGGTATTGCCCGTCACCGGGTCTTCGCTGATGATTATGTCTTCTTCCACCGTGAACGGCACTTCAAACACGCGGTCATGCGCATTCTTGCTGACGTACAGTGCGTAGTCACCCGCATCCAGTTCAAAGCAGTTATCCCAGTTTTCGTTTTTGTCTGTATAGTCGTAGGATGCCAGATAGTACGGGTCGCAGGTCAGCGTCAGCGTGCATTCCTCTCCGGGCGAAAGCAGCGGCGTCTTCGCAAAGTCCAGCAGAACAACTTCGGACTTCTCCACGCCGCCGGGCGTATACGGCGCATGACCGTAGAGCTGCACAACGTCCTTGCCAGCGACGCTGCCCGTGTTCTTTACGCGCACAGTCACTTCCATCTTGTCGCCGACATCGCTGAGGACGAAGTTTTCCGGCGCACTTTCCAGTGTCCAGTCAAACGTCGTATAGCTCAGACCATAGCCAAACGGATACACCACTTCCTGCGCGTACCATTCCGGGTCATCCGCGCCGCGCGTCTCGTAATAGCGATAGCCGACGTAAATGTTCTCCTCATAGTCCACAAAGTAGTAGTTTTCGTTTTCCAGCCCAAGATACCGGTCGCCGCTGTCCTTGCCGGTAATCAGATTATCGCCAAAGTTCTGCCACACCGGGCTGTTCTTGAAATTCACCGCGTAGGTATCAACCGTGCGCCCGGACGGATTCACTTCGCCGTTCAGGATGCGTCCCAGCGCATTCACGCCGGATGCACCGGGGAAGCCCATCCAGATAGCTGCGTCGATTTTGTCCTGATAGGCATAATAATCCGGATGCGTCAAAAATGCCAGTTCCATCGGCGAGCCGCTGTTAATCAGCACAACAACCTTCTTGAATCCTGCCTCGCAGACCGCTGCCAGCAAGTCCGTTTCGTTCTGATCAAGCTGCAGGTAGTGGTCGCTGTTCTGCCGCGCCCCTTCCACATCATTCATTGAACGCGGCAGGTCAAAACCTTCGCCGCCGATGCGGGTCAGCACAACCAGCGCCGCGTCATTGTAATCCTTGTAGGTATCCGTGATTTCCTTCGTATACAAGCGCTGCGGCGTTTCCCCAATGGAGTAAAACACGGTATTGCCGTCATCCAAGTTGGTGGAATTTTCCGAGCGGCGCGCGCCGGAGCGCTTATCATCCTCATAGAAGGGCTTCATCGCCGGATTGACCGCAAAGCCCGCATTCTGCAAGCTGGTATAGAGGTCGATGGCTGCGGATTTATCGCCGCCGGACGACCCCGAACCGCCATAAGCAAGGTTCACACTGTTCTTGCCAAACACAGTGATGCGGCTGCCTGATGCCAGCGGCAGCGCATTTCCCTCGTTCTTGAGCAGCACAAAGCCTTCCTCGCAGATGCGCTCATTGAGCTTGTTCGCTGCCTGATAGACTTCGTCCTTGTTCGTGTATTCGGTGGCATACAGCGGTGTCACACCCTCGGCATAAACCGCCACGTCGCGTCCCAGCAGAGAGGCCAGCACATCCTGCATGACAAACTGCGTCAGCACCGTCGCGACGGTCAGCAGAATCAGCACCAGTGCGCTGACAATTGCCCATACGCGAATCAGCTTTTTCTTCGTTTTCTGCGCCATGTTCTCCTCCGCGAAATCAGTACATCATCGGCAGATTGTAGTTTGCATCCCACGTTACAACCGCCGTCGTCGTCAGCTTGATGCAGTCCACCATCGGCGCTGTGCCTTGATACGTTCCCATGCCTTCGCCCATCGGGTTCACGCTGTTATTCGTCACAAGGCGAATCGTGTTTGCGCCGGCCTGCAAAGCGACGTTCTGAATAACAATGCAGTCCGCAAATTTTGCTCCTTTTTCCAGTGCAATCGCATCAAACATCACCGGCTGACCGTTGACTTCAATCGTGTAGTTATCGGGCGAGAGGTTGATGTTGTCCATTTCCGCCGCAACCCGCAGCGTCAGCACCGCATCCGACACCGCTTCGCTGCTCGCCAGATAGAAATCCAGCGACAGCCCTTTTTTATACAGGTACGAGACATACTTGCCATTGCTGGCGTCCAGATTCGTTGCATCGTTGACAATCATGGATGCGCCGGATGCAGAACCGGACATGCCCGGCCCTTCCTTGCCCAGCAGGCTGGTCTGTTCGGCTTCAAACGTATACGTCGCTGCGCCCGTTTTGAGCGATTTCCATCCCGCATAGATGACCGTTTCGCCTTCAATCGCGCTTGCCTGCTCATACGGCACGGTGCAGGCTGCATCGGCATACCATCCGATAAATTCAAATTCGTCGCGTACCAGCGCCAATGACAACGCTCGCGCCGTTTCGCCGGACTTCACCTGCTGCACATAGCCATCCGGCAGCACGCCATAATAGTTCAAGCTGTACGTCACAGGATAATACACGGCATCGTCCGCCAGCCAATTCGCATAGAGCGTCATGGGCTGCTCCACCACCTGCGCAAAATCATACAGCACCGTGCAGGCGGCATCGGTATACCACGCATCAAACGTATAGCCGTCACGAACGGGATTCTCCGGGGCTTCTACGCCCTTGCCCTGACGTGCCGCTTCCTTCTGCGCTTCCGGTGCACCGTCGTAGTTCAGTTCAAACGTCACTTCCGCGCCTTTTTCTGCCACGTTGATATAAAAGGTCACGTTTTTGCCGCCGTAAGTCACCTTCACTGCCTTGCGGCCGGGTGTGTTCGTCTTGACGTTAGGCAGCTTCACATTTTCATCCGTCATCGGAATTTCAGCAGTGGTTTTGTCGCGGTATGTCACCAGCAACACGCCGCCCTCTGCGGAAAATTCTTCCCCAACCCAGTAATCCATCTTCGTCGGTTCCTGCGCAACAGCAATCTTGCCGACTTTTTCCTCAGCCAGCACGCTCTGCCCCATCAAGCATAAGCAAATCAACAACAGCATCGCTGTAATTCGCTTCATAAACTTTGCTCCTTCTCTTTCATCAGAAAATCAAGGACGGATTCGCTTGTCCGCCAGCGCGAATCCGTCCAGTAAACGAGTTATGCCATATTACTTGACGTGAATCGTCAGCGTCAGCTGCACATAGACCCAGCCTTCGACCGTCGCCGTCGCTGTGACAGTGTAGTCGCCAGCCTCGTTGAATGTGCCGGAGGCGACGCCGTCCGCGCCAAGGTTCATGCCGGGAATCGCATCCGCATTCACAATCTTGATGTCGCCGACATCAGCATAGCGCGCCGTAAAGATGGGCGTAATGATGTCCTTGCCGCCGAAGAAACCGCCGAGCTTGTCGCCCACTTTGTATTCCATCTCTTCCACGATATGATTCTCATAGCCATTGAGAATCGCATTGGAGTTGGCGTTGGAGTACAAAACGCGCTGCGCTGCCTTGCGGACAGCGAAATACTGCGTTGCAGAAGGAACCGTCTCGTAGGTGGACGCATCCTCCCCTGCACGGCGCGCCGCATCAGCTGCTTCTGCGCTGGCCGTATCGGCCGCCACCAGCACAGTGTTCAGCTCTGCGCTCCAAGTACCTTCGGTGCTGGAGCTGTTGCCGCCCTCGCCCTTGCCAATCAGCTTGTTCGGGCCGCCAAGGGGCAGTTCATTGCCCGCGCGAACCATCAGGTTCGTATAGCGATATTCCGGATAGTCCATGTAGTGCTTCGTGTAGGTCACAAGGCCCTTTTCGGTCGCAGCACTGCTCAGCGCAGCCGCGAGCTTGCCGGCCAGCAGCGGATCTTCGGAGAGATACTCGAAGTTGCGGCCGCCGAACGCAGAACGATGAATGTTCAGGGAGAAGCCATAGAGACCATTGATATTGAACAGCAGCGCTTCGTTGCCGGTCATGATGCCGATTTCATGCACCAGTTCCGCGTTCCATGTGCAGCCCCATACCGCCGGCGTAACCCAGTTCGTACCCATCTGATTTTCGGGTGGCTGTGCGGCGCCGAACATCCCGCCATTCCAGAAGGGATGGGCCGCCGCGTCATACGCACCGTTCTGCCTCTTGCCGATGGCTTCCACCGCAGGCTGCCCGAATCCGCCGTAGGAGACGATGGTCGCCATTTCGTCCCACGTCAGCTGATTCATGTACTCGTCCCACTTCTTCGTGCCTTCATCGTCAGAGGCAACTGCCACGCCATCCACCACGCTCGGCTCGGTGTACGGCACGCCAGCCAAATCCGCCAGCTGAATCGCCGTTTTGCCGTTTTCATCGCGTGTACCAGCATTCTGCGTCCAAGTCGCAGGCACCTGCGAAACGTACCACGGCGAATCCTCCGTGTCATTCAGGCTGAAATATTCCTTCTGGGCATCCAGTTCATCAATAACTGCCTGATCCCAAGTGCGGTCTTCCTTCGTTGCGGCAGCCGGAACTTCCATTCCGTCCGCACGGGACATCTGATTGTTTTCCAGCGTTTCATTGACAGAGTTGTAGGCTTCCAGTCCTTCATCGCCGGAGAAGAGCGGCTTGATTTCCGCACCCGTGGTGTAGTCAGTCACGCACTGCAAGCCCGTTTCAACCGTGCGGGTAATCGAAGCGATTTCTTCATGCGCGTTGCGGCGGATGGACAGCACATAGTCGCCAGCTTCAAGTTCGTAGCCGCGGAACTCGTTGTCGTTGGCGTCGTTCCAGTCAAACGAAGCCATATCCTGTGCCACGAACTGCAGCGTCACCACTTCGCTCTCGCCGGGCTGAAGCTCCTTCGTCTTGCCGAACGCAGCCAGATTGACATACGCCTTTTCAATTCCGCCCTCAGTGTACGGCGCGGTGTAGTACAGCTGCACAACGTCCTTGCCTGCCACATCGCCCGTGTTCGTCACACGAACCTTCACCGTGATGGTTTCATTCGCCGCATGAATCACACCAGTCGGCGCAATGTCCCCCTCGATTTCCTGCGTAAAGGTGGTGTAGCTCAGACCATAGCCGAACGGATACACGACGTTCTCGTCATACCATGCTTCGCCGGCATCGTGTCCCTTCGTCTCATAATAGCGATAGCCGACGTAAATGCCTTCGCGGTATTCCACGGAGTGATAATCCGTCATCGTATCGCCGACATAGACGTTGTTGTTCATGCGCTCGCCGTTTTCAAAATTCTGCCCATTCGAGCCGAAATTCGTGAACGTCGGATCTTTGGTGAAATCGACCGCGTAAGTATCCGCAGTGCAACCGGACGGCGAAACCTTGCCAGAGAGGATGTTGCCGATTGCCGCCGCGCCGTCGTTGCCGGTATGACCCACCCAGAGAATCGCATCAACGCCGAGGTTGTCCTCCGTCTTCGGCGCATTCACTTCCGCCAGCTCCATCGCATTGGAGGAGTTGACAATCAGAATAACCTTGGGGAAATTCGCCTTCACGTAGCGAATCAGATCTTTTTCCGTGTCCGTCAGCTCCAGCATGTGCGCATTCGGGTCAGCATTCTCGTCCTGCGCATAGCCGTAAGTCACTTCATCCCTGCCCTCCGAGCCGGAACGGGAAACAACCACCAGCGCTGCATCGCTGTAAGCATCGTAAGTGTAGGCGATGGAATCCGGAATATCCGTCGGCTTCACTTCTGCCGACTTTGTGCTGTAAAAGGACAGCAGACGTTCGTTGACATCAAAGCCCACCTGCTTCATGCCATCTTCCAGCGAGGTCTTCGGCACACCGTACTGCCCCGGACGGCCAGAGCCAGAGCCAGAGCCAGAGCCGCCGCCGCCCATCATGATGTTGGCAGCACGGAAGCCGAACATGGACACCTTCGTCGTCGCACTATCCAGCGGCAGCACACCGTCATTCTTGAGCAGCACAAAGCCCTCTTCACCCAACTGAATATTCAGCGCCTTTGCCGCCGCGCGTTCCTGCGCCAAATTCGCGAAGTCAGTGTAGTACTTGCCCTGCGAAAGCACAAAACCCGTCTGCGCGCCCGTCACCGGCACCAGCGATTCCTCCACTGTGCCCTCTGCGAACGCCGCAGGAATCGACGTACACAGCAACGCCGTGCAGCTGAGAATCGACAGCCACTTGGAAACCGTTCTCTTCATGTTCCATTCCTCCTCCTTTTGATTGATTGCCTCTCCGCAATCATCGGATGGCAGTATCTTAGCATTTTCCTCCCGTTTTGTGCTGTTTTTCGCGTATCCTTGCATTTTCTCCCCATAAACTTGACTTTTGAGCAGGTGGTTGTTATAATCATCATGCATTGCACCGTTTTTTCGTGAAATAGTGCCAGATAGCCGTATCTGCACATCTACTGCGCGATGAGGGAGGCAGCCATGATTCGCATTGCTATTGTCGAGGATGATCAAAGTGCCGATGAGCAGCTGACCGCCTGTCTGGAAAAGCTGTCGCTGCAAAGCAAGGAAGTATTTGATTTATCGCATTATCCCGATGCCCAGCAGTTTCTATTTGCGTTTCATTCGCAGTTTGACTTGATTTTTATGGACATTGAAATGCCAAACATGGACGGCTTGTCCGCAGCGCGCAGAATGCGTGAAATCGACAGCAACGTCGCACTGGTCTTTGTCACGAACCTTGCGCGCTATGCTATTAACGGCTATGAAGTCAGTGCACTGGATTATATTCTGAAGCCTTTGGATTACGATGCGTTCTATTTGAAAATGCAGAAGGTTCTTCGCTACTGCCAGACACAGCAGCAGCGCCGTCAGCAGAGCGTGGTGATTCCTACCGCGGGCGGCAACATCCACTTGCCGCTCAGTGAGCTGCTCTATGTGGAAGTAGTGTCGCACACGCTGATTTACCACACACTTTCTCATGATTACGAAACGTACGGGACACTCAAAAACGTGGAGAAAAAATTGTCTCCGCAGGTTTTTTCCGCTGCAACAGCTGCTATTTGGTCAATCTGCAATACATTCGCCGCATTGATGGCTATACCGTCTATGTCGGCGAAACGCCGCTTGCAATTTCTCATCCCCGGCGCAAGGACTTTCTTGCCGCAATGACCCAATTCTGCGAACGGAGGGCAAATGCTCAATGAATCTGACCAATATCTGGGGCGCTTTTAGTTATCTTTCTGCCCTCTTTGTCGCCGTTTATATTGTCGCGATGAAACTGCCCCGAAAAAAACTGTTTCCGCTTCGTCTGCTTTGCTGTACCGGCGTGGTCATCCTCTATAAATGCTGTTCTGATGCCTTTGTTTACGCCCTTCCGACGGACGACACCGTGACTCTGCTTTTCCGTGTGCTGGATAGTTTTCTGCTGTATTGCCTATCGCTGCTGTCCATTGGCTTCTGCTTTGAATGCGATTTCTGGGCCATGCTGTTCTGTTCCACTGCCGGTTACTGTATGCAGCACATGAGTCAGCGAACGTATCTGCTATTAGTACGTTTCATCAGCGTTTCCATACACCCACTTCTCAAAGCACTCATGCTGATTTGCATCACGGCGGGATATTATGTTATCCTCTATTTCACCATGATTCGCAAAGCTGACTACCGGGGAACGATGCTCAACAACCGCATTCAGATTGTTGTCAGCTGTATCGCCGTGCTGGTCACGATTTTCCTCAATTCCTTTGCGCATCGTGCAGCCATCGGTTTTCCGTCATTGCAGAGTTATATTATGGTATTTTCCTGCTTTACGGCACTGCTGTCCTTCTATGTAGAATTTGGCTGGCTTGCCGCACGAAAAGCAGAAATCGAAAAGAGCACCGTGCTGCAAATGGCGGAAGACGACAGCAAGCAATTTCAAATTGAAAAAGACATCATCGACCTCATTAACGTAAAATGCCATGACCTGAAGCATCAAATTTCCGCGCTGAACGGCGTGATTCCGCCCGATGAAGTCAAGGCGCTTCAAGAAACCGTCAACATCTACGATTCTATTTTCAAAACCGGCAATCATGCACTGGATATTGTGCTGACGAATCGCAGTCTCCTTTGCGAAAAGAAGGGTATCACGCTGACATGCAGTATCGACGCAGTTTCTCTCTGATGCAGAAATCTTCTCCCTGTTCAGCAATTTGCTGGACAATGCCATCGAAGCTGTTGAGCAAATCGAATCTCCCAGCAAACGTCTCATCAGCCTTACTGGTCAAAGCACTTGCGGCACGTTTGTCATTCAGGAAGAAAACTACTTGCTTACTGCGCCGCAGTTTGAAAACAATCTGCCGCTGACCACCAAGCAGGACAAGCGCTACCATGGTTTCGGCACAAAGAGCATCAGCATGATTTGCGAAAAACACCAAGGGCACTGCACCATGAACGTGATGAAGGATATTTTCGAGGTGCAGATTGTATTCCCGATGGTGGATGGTGAAGCGAAAAAAGTGTAAAGATGCATGGAAATCTGAACGCTATTATCCGCTCTTCTGTATTCAATTGGACACTGACTGCATCTTTCATGACGATGTAACCGCAGCGTCCGCGCTGCATTCATTGGGATTGGGAAATGTGTTTCCAACAAGCTAATCGTCATTTTTAGCAAAATGACCCTGCTTGCTACTACTTCTTCCTCCACGGAGGCAGAAATTAGCAAGCAGGGTTTTTGTTTATCTAAATTTAGAATGCCTGTGAATGCAGCAGCTCTACGCATGGTAATGCTAATGAATTAGCGGTATAGCGCTCCCCCATTCCTTGCTGTTAGCAGTTTCAGAAAAAATTTTTCAATCCGCTTCAAATCGTGTCGCAAAGTGGTGTTTTTTCTACAGTTCGAGTGTGAAGGAGGTATATAAATTTCCCTTCACATGAACAGAAAGGAGGCTGTTGTCAAGAATGAACTGCTCTCGTCTACTGCTATGTTGCCGCCAAGCGCCCAACGATTCAGGATGAAGTGATTTCAAACTGCCTCCTCAAAAATTTTTTTCTAAATTTTTGCGAATCGCGTAAAAAACGCCAAATTTTTTACCAGTTATGGTGGAGAAGCAGTTCTTCTCCATCAGAAGATAAAGGAGGCGATTTCTATGATTATGATTTTCAAACAAGACACTCGAATTAGCCTACACAGATGAATGGCAGCTGTACCACTACGGCTAATTCAGAAACCTGCGAATCGCTGGATAGCTTCCCACAAGCGTTCCATCCAACGAATCAACGCATTTTTGAAACACAAGGAAGTGAACCCGAATGTCCAAGAAGCAATTCTGCTCCTCATGTTGTCCGCACACGACTCCCGGTGGTCTACAATCCTGATGCTCCAACGCCAACAAAGTGGATAGCGTTTCTTGATGAGCTGCTTTACCCAGAGGACATCCCCATGTTCCAAGAGTTCGTCGGTTATCTTCTGCTGCCCACTACGCTATTTGGTGTGATGACAACGGCTTCGCGCCGCTGAAATCACGAACAGTTTCGGATTTTCTGATTTCCAACGCCTCCAAGTACCACATCGAACACACCAACAACATACACAGCGTGGATGGTCGTCAAGTATGGTGGGGTAAAGGCATCCGGCTCATGATTGACGCTGGTGTCCGCAGCCGGAACGGATTGCAGCGAACTTATGACAAGAATGACCCATTCACATGAGCTGAGAATATCAGCAAGAAGTTATGTACATACGTAAGCTCATTCATGTGCGCAGACAAATCACGTTCATCAACAACTGACCCATAGAAAAGCTAACCAAGTCCAAGGCCGGGCTCCGTGAAGTTCCCCTGCTGCCAGAGCTGGAACAGATTTTGCGGAATCACATGCCCGCAAACGAAGATTTCGCCCAATATGTGGTGGGCGACGAGGACGCATTAAGCGAACGTTCCTTCCGAAACACATGGAAGCGAATCTGCAAGAAAGTCAACCTTCCCAAGGGTGTGACCCCGCATGTGCTTCGCCACACCTTCCTGACCCAGCTGCAAGCCACAGGTCGCGTAGACATCAAAACCTTGCAGAGCATTGCCGGACATTCCAAAATTACGATGACCATGAACACCTACGTCCACAAGGATGTCGGCAATGTCGAGAAAATCAGCCGGACAAGCGACGGACTTTTCAGCCGCGCATGATTGTAAAAAATACATCATTATGCAAATAAGAGGCTCCTGATTTTGCACAGATTTCACGCTTGAAAAGTCCGGAGAATGCCGACTCTGCAAGGTTTTCCGCGATTTCCTGTGAATGTCAACGAATATTTGAGCCAAGTGGGAACCAATA
>ULWY01012007.1_pt1 | contig 14758 bp, 14 predicted proteins | sample 1960761 | NCBI WGS metagenome assembly ULWY01 (sample SAMEA4835824, study PRJEB28245) | human gut metagenome | biome: gut microbiome; material: fecal sample | place: Denmark | collected 2008
AAAAACACGACGCCCCGCTATGAAAAGCATGGATCCTGAGCATGCTTCCACTGCAGGGCATCTGTTCTTTTCGCAGACCGAAAAGGGCCAAATGGCCAAGGGCGCAAGTTGCGTTCTTTTCGCAGGCCGAAAAGAACCAAAAGGCCAAGAGGCACGGAGAAAAGCTTTACGGCGAGGACGGCCGCGCTGCGGCTGGAGCGGCAGAACTCGCTGCGCTCAGACACTGCCGCTCCGAGACGCCGCAGCTTTGCAGCCGCCTCGCCGGCTTTTCTCAGGGCGCCTGCCATCCGGACGGAAACAGCGAGATGAGGCTCGCTCACAGAACCTCCTTCGGGCCTCTTTCGGGAAGCCATAGGGCGATGAAACATCGCTAAAGCTCGGGGCTGGAACAAAAATTTTACCTACCGCTGAGGCATAGCGAGGGAGGCCGGAGGAGGTCGAGGAAGGTCGAGGGAGGTCACGGATGGGGGGTGTTATTGACCGATAGGGACCTGGCAACAGCCCGCGGTCGGTCAAGCGGGGGGATGGAAGAATGTGAATGTACGCTTGCCATGCGGTTTAGCTTTGGGCTGCGGGGCATGACTTGCCGCTATCGCAATCGAAAGACCTCCGCACCGCTGTGCGTGATGGTCAGAAGGATGAACAGGTTCATCTCAGGATCGATTACGGGGAGGGTGAGGGAAACCGGGCAGTGCGGTGCCGGGGAATTCTTTCCGACTACGGCGTGGCGCTGCTCGCGCAAGGTCAGTCTGGTATCTTCCTCGCAGGGGACGGTACGCTCGCGGCGCGAGGTGTTGGTCTCGTTGCAGACCCACGGAGGGCGGGTGCAGAGGAAGTGGAGGATGAACAGGCGGCCGGGCGAGAGCTGGGGGATGAAGACGCGTGTGCAGCGGTCGTAGCGGTCGCGGTGGAGGGTGAAGCGGCAGCGGGTGAAGACGATGTGGTCGAAGTTGCAGCCGCGGTAGGAATCGGGGTGTTCTGGGGGTGGCTCGAAGAGGATTTCCGGGTAGTCGACGCCGGTGTAGTCGAGGACCCACCGGAGGTATTTTCGGAGCAGGGGGAGCGAGCCGGGGCGGTCGGGGTGGTCGTGGACGATCCACGGGGAGCAGCGGCCCAGGCGGCGGTGGCGCTCGATGGGGCCCAGCAGCTCGATGTCGGCGAGCGAGAGGCGACGGCCGAGGGTGCACTGAAAGGCGAAGAGGTATTTGCGGAGTTCTGATATTCTCGTAATCATATGGCGACTATTTATAGCGCCGCATCTTTGGCGTCATGGCGTTTTTTATAGCGACGCCGGCCATACGGGCGGGATTTGGGGCAAGATTGGAAGGAGGGAAGCGATTTTTGATTGCGATGCAAAGATACGACAGGAAGGTGGGGGTTGCGAGTCTAAAAAATCCGGAAAGCACTCGTTGATGCGAGAAAGAACTGTGGTTGAGGGAGATGCCTGATTAAAATTTTTGAAAAAATTTCTTTGGCTGAGAGTAGCCACGCTAAAGGTCGGCACCCGGAGACAAAAGTCTGTATGAGACATGGCAGGAGGCCAATTGATGGAAGCATCCGAGACCGGAAAGCAAACAAAAGGGGCGTGAATGGCGTTATCTGTGCAAAGCGGGGAAAGAATCTGCAGTTGTTTATGCCTACTTATTTAAGGCAGAGATGCTGCGGACTCCAAGCCGCCAAAATGACACACGATCAATTACAAACTGAAACTACTATGGAACTCAAGCATGCACACCGCCATCATCGCGTACATTTTATCGTGAAAGTCGCCCTGCAGGCAGCAACTCTTATCGCAGCCGGATTGGCTGTTCACGAACTCGACCGCATCAATCACCGTCTGAAAAAGATTGAGAAACGGGAACACCGCCATCTCCTCTAAAATCAGGAGATTAACTACTAAATGAGAAAGAAGGGTGCGGCAGATTCGGGAATCTGCCGCACCCTTCTAATTTTGTAGCCCTATATATCGGCTAAGATTTAGCGGACAATAATACTCAGAGGGAAGGGACATCAAGGAGAACGGTGGATGGGAAGTGACGGCTGAGATAGCGGAGAATGAAGGAGCGGGTATCGTCGGCAATAAGGGGATCGTAGTCGAAGTGGGTGTTGTAGAGAACGAGAGGCATTTCTATGCCGCGAGCCCTTATGGCCTCAAACGAGAGGACCGCATGGTTGATGGATCCCAGCGAGCCGTTTACCACAAAAACGAGGGGAAGCCGACGCGTGGCCACGTAGTCGACTGTAAAGAAATCATCGGTGAGTGGCACCATAAGGCCGCCGGCGCCCTCTACAAGCACGACCTCAAATTTCTGGAGCAGACGCCGTGTGGCGCCATCGATTACTTCAAGCGGAATATCGCGACGGTCGAGGCGGGCGGCGAGCTGCGGCGAGCAGGGGTGGCTGAATATCAGCGGAGCGGTGGTATGGTCGAGGTCGACATCCATAGGGTCCACGCCCATAATGCGGCGGTGAAGCTCGATATCTTCGGAAAAATCCTTATTGCCGGTCTGGACAAACTTCTGCGTAACGACATTCTTCCCGACGGACATCAATGCGGCGGCGAGCCAGCCGGTGCAGTAGCTTTTCCCGGCATCGGTATGGATACCGCTGATGAAATATGCACCTTTCATGGATTTGAGGAAAGCATCGACATCGGACAATTCTACAGGATTCATTATAAGTAGGTATTTTACAATGGTTTTCTGAAAATCAGACATAAAGGACAATAGGATAGACGATACCGGCCATCGGGAGAGCCTGGATAACGGCGGGCGACGCGCAGAGCCAAAGCAGGCGAAGGCTCGGAGGCACCATTGACACCGGTTTCCCTGAGGTGGCGCAGAAGTTCTTTGGGCGAGGCAAAATCCATACTGATGGATTCAGTTTCGCCGACCTCGATTATCGCCTCGGCCGGGAGAGCCGCCTTCAGCGTTGCCAAAGAAGGATAGCGGAGCGAAACACCGGTCAGCTCCCTGAGCTGTGAAAATGTGCCTTCGCCATAGAGAGCGAAGGCCGCAATCCCACCCTTCCGCAACACGCGATAAGCCTCGGCCACAAAGCGTTCGGGTGAGTGGAACCATTGGAGCGTAGACGAGGACAAGAGCAGACCGACACTTTCAGACGCGACCGAACGTATACAGGTCTCGGCATCGCAGGTACGCCAGGTAGCATTTGAGGGAAGTTTACAGGAGAGTTCGGCAAGATCCCAAAGTTCAAGAGAAGAGTATCGGCAACTGCCGCCGGACAAAGCCATCTCATACAGCTCGGTAAGGACGCCCGTGCCGGCACCAACCTCGATAATCCGGCCGAAGTCGCGTTTTCCTTCAATCAAAGGCACCACCCTACTCCAAAGGGATTCAGCCACGCGCCGCTGCACGGAGGCGCCGCGCCTGTAGGTTTCGCGTGCCGCAGAAAAACGACGACCCACGAGCGATTTATCGACGGTAAAGCGGTCGAGTATCGACTGGAAGTCCGGAAAATGGCCCTGAGAGCCGAACGTAACGACCTTTTCCGACGGCCAGAAAGCACGTTGAGCCGCGGAGGGGAAAATCAGATCGGCATCGTCGATGAGCGCGACATTCCATACAGCAGCGGAGTCGAGAGGTTTCAGCCGCGCGAACACTTCAAGCTCGCATTTCAGACTCTCGGCCGAACGGTCCGGTTTACACTTCATAAAGCCGGCGAACGCCTCGGAGGAGGAAAACATCCGGCGGTAGAATTTCCTTACCGTGGGTTGGGCCAGACGTTGGAGTGTACCATCGAAAATAGCCGGAGGGATGCCGTAACGCTCGTCGACGTGCATGGGAGTTCCGTTGACGGCAAGCGTCAACGTAACCGGAAGCGAAGCACTACAGGATTCCAAAAAGCCGGAGGCGATGCGGACACCGTACGACCATGCCACAACAACCACTTCGTCGTAGCCTCCACAAACCGAGGCAAGCCGAGCCATATCACGCTCACGGCACTCCGGACGGTCAAGGCCCGTATAATCCCATACCGCCAGAATATCGAATCCGCCGCGCACCAAATGGCGGAATGGAGATGCATCCATTCCCCATCCCAGGAAAAGCACTATGAGGCGGCGCGACGAAGATTTGAAAATAAATTCCGACTGCATCAGAAATGAGGGCAGATTGCCATAAGTGACTTAAAGAAATTATTTAATGTATTCGGTGACTTTCGGACTCAATGGTTCTTTGTTCGTCTTTCGAGTGCTTTTTTCCGGCGTTGTCGGTCACGATGCCCGCATCGCTCCCTCCGCCGTCTGAAAAAAATCATCTCGAAATTCTTTGCAAATAACCATTAACTAATTTCTTCAAGTCACTTATAGGTTAAAAAGAATTCAGAACAGATCGTGGAGAGCGCTGTCGAGAGCCTCGATGTCGCGAGGCATCATCGAGGCCGAAAGACTGAAACGCAGCCGCTCGGTGCCCGGAGGAACGGTGGGACGCCGTATGGGGAGGGCTTTTATGCCATAGCGCGAGAGCAGCCGGCGCGAAAGCTCCACCGCCTTATGTGGGTCGCCGACAATAAGAGGCTGAATGTGAGAGGCCGCAATGGGATGTTCGCTGTATTTCTGCAAAACGTCGCGCAGCTGAACGCCGAGGCGCTGCAGATGCTCTCTACGGTTATCCATCTGAATGAGATTGCCGAGAGTGAAACGCGTCCAGGCCACACTCATCGGCGGTAAAGCCGTGGAAAATATAAAACTTCGGGCTGTGTTGACCAGATAGTCGCGCATGTCGCGGCCTATAACAGCAAAAGCGCCCATCGATGCGGCCGCCTTGCCGAAGGTGCCGACAACGATGTCGATTTCCGCCGGAGCCTTCGATGCCGCGGAAAGGCCGAGCCCTTTCGGACCGAGCACGCCGAAAGCATGCGCCTCGTCGACATACAGAATTACATCAGGATATTTACGCTTGAGCTCGATGAGTCGGTCGATGTCGGCCACATCTCCATCCATGCTGTAGACGCTCTCGACTACTACGAGCACATGCTCGTGGGCGGTTGCTTCCTGCTCCAGCATCTTTTCGAGATGATCGAAATCATTGTGGCGGAAACGCCTGAAAGGGCCTTTCGAAAGCATTATGCCGTCGATAATGCTTGCATGAACAAGCTTATCGGCCAGTATCAGTGTATCCTTTCCGGCAATGGAACTTATAAGACCGGTATTAGCATGGTAACCGCTGTTGAAAAGAAGTGCAGCCGTATCCTCGCCGCGATGGCGCTTATACAGCAGCGTGAGGAAAACCTCAAGATTGGTGTATTCTATCTGACGCGGCGCGAGGAGTCTTGCCGCCGACGAAGTGAGCGGAACCTGCTGGGAAATGGGGTCAGCGAAAAACTTGGCCTGAAGCTCAGGCTGGGCTGCCAGGCCCATATAATCGTTTGTGGAATAATCAGTCAGCGTAAGGGGCATCACCGTGGGAATCTCGCGGTAATTGCCTTCTTCGTGAAGCTGCTGCAGATAACTTCTTACATCCATTTTCCGGAAGTTATAATTTTCAACATTTCGGAGGTGAGGCGGTCGAGCTGACTGTCGGAAATAACGTAGGGAGGCATTACGTATATCATGCGTCCGAAGGGGCGAATCCAGACGCCGCGCGCCACACACTCTTTTTGAAAACGCCCTACGTCGACAGGATGTTTGACCTCCACGACGCCGATTGAGCCAAGCACACGGACATCCTCGACCACATCGGTCAGGCAGCGCGCGGGAGCAAGTCCGCACTCAAGCTTCTGCGAGATATGGGCGACAATGCCGGCCATCGGCTGAGATTCGAGGAGATCGAGCGAAGCGTTGGCCACAGCGCAAGCCAAGGGATTGGCCATAAAGGTGGGGCCATGCATCATTACGCCGGCTTCGCCCGACGATATGGCCTCGGCCACCTCGGCCGTGGCGAGCACGGCGGCAAGAGTGAGATATCCGCCGGTCAGGCCCTTACCCACAAGCATGATGTCGGGCTCGACACCGGCATGCTCCCAGGCGAACAGACGCCCCGTACGCCAGAAACCGGTGGCAATTTCATCGAAAATAAGATATATGCCGAGACGCGAGCACTCCCGGCGCAATTCCCGGAGATACTGCGGATGGTAGAACCACATGCCGCCTGCGCCCTGCACTACCGGTTCAAGGATTACGGCCGCGAGCTCGTCGGCATGCTCCTCAAGCAGTCGGGCCATCGGCTCGAAGTCAGCCGGATTCCACTCGCCGCCGAACCGGCTGCGGGGCTGCGGGGCGAAAAAGCGGACAGGGAGGGCGGTGCCGAAGGCTCCATGCATCCCCGTGACCGGATCGCAGACGCTCATGGCGTTCCATGTATCGCCGTGATAGCCGTTGCGGATTGTGGCGAAATTAGTCTTAAGATGGGAGCCGCTACGGCTCACGGCGGCCTGAACTGCCATTTTCATGGCCACTTCGGTAGCCACCGAGCCTGAATCGGCGAAAAATACATGGTTCATGGACGGAGGCCCCATAGCCAGCAGTTTTTTCCCGAGATCGATTGCCGGCTGATGAGTGAAACCGCCGAACATCACGTGGCTCATGCGGCCGATCTGGTCGATTGCGGCCCGGTTGAGAGCGGGATGGTTGTAGCCGTGAATCTCGCACCACCAGGACGACATGCCGTCGATCAGACGACGCCCGTCGGCAAGCTCGATTTCGGCCCCTTCGGCCGAAACGACTTTATAGGTAGGAAGCGGATTGGCTGTAGAGGTATAGGGATGCCACAGGTGATCGCGATCCCAGGAATCGTGAACCACTGTGTCGGAAGAAAAAACCTGTTGTTTATCCATTGCAAATACTTTAGAGGGTATCTGAGAGCGGTATGAGAAGAGAAAAGCGCCCGGAGAGAGATGCAAATTTACGATTTTTCGGAGAATCGCTGCTCACGCCGGAGGATAAAACAGACGACGGTTAACAAAAAAGCCGGCGTAATTGTTATATTATAACCATCATCGATTATGCCTGCCAATGTTTCAACTCCAGCCCGACCACAGAGCCTGACGTCGCCGGACCGCACACGACGGATTGTCTACGACGCGATGAACGCCGTAGTTCTCGTACTGTCGGTACTGCTGATAATAGTGATTTCGATTGATACATTCAAAAAAGTGCCTCTGCTTGAAAGTCACCGCTACATGACGTTTCAGTTGTGGGTATGTGTGGTATTCATTCTCGATTTTTTTGTCGGGCTCGTGCTATCGCGACGCAAGTGGAGGTTCGTTCGCCGCAGAGCGCTGTTTCTACTGTTGTCGATTCCATATCTGAACATCATCTCAGTGTTCGACATCCATCTGGGCACCGACGCGCTATATTTCATACGCTTCGTGCCGCTGGCGAGGGGCGCGCTGGCACTTGCGATTGTAATAGGTTATATATCGAAGAACGCGGTTGTAAGCATGTTCTACAGCTACCTGTCGATCTGCCTGCTGATTGTATATTTCTGCTCGCTGATACTTTTCGAGTGCGAGGCCCCGGTAAATCCATCGGTCGACACGTATATGACGGCACTCTGGTGGTCGGCCATGGAGATGGTGACGGTAGGATGCAATATCTCGCCTATGACGGTGGCCGGGAAAATAGTTGTGATGATTCTGCCTATTGTCGGTATAGTGGTATTTCCGCTATTTACGGTCTATCTTACCGATTATGTAAAGCGTAACAACAACAGTCAGAGCTAATTGCGCATACCATAACCGACAGCCGGAGCCAAAACGGGAAATTCGGGTTGGAAATATGGCAACGATTTGTTAGTTTTGTAGTATGATTCTGCACAGCACCAACGGGGTTTCTCCGAGAGTCAGTTTCTCCGAGGCCATAGCCAACGGAATAGCTCCGGACGGCGGTCTCTATATGCCAGACAGCCTGCCGAAGTTGCCGCAGGCCTTGTTCCGCAACATTCAGGAAATGTCGCTGCGGGAGGTTGGCTTTGTGGTTATGAGCACGCTTTTCGCCGACACTATCTCCTCGGCGAAGCTCAAGGCCATAGTAGACGACGCGCTCGATTTCGAGGTGCCTCTGAAGCGCCTCGACGACACGAGGTTCGTGCTGGAACTCTTTCATGGCCCGACGAATACCTTCAAGGATTTCGGAGCACGCTTCATGGCGCGGCTCCTTCCGGTGCTCGCTCCGACAGGCGAGGGGAATCAGCGCAACATCATAATGGCCACGAGCGGCGACAGCGGCGGCGCTGTAGCGAACGCCTTCAGCCGTTCGGCCGGAACGAGCGTGATCGTACTTTTCCCCAAAGGAGGTCTCACGCAGGCCGAACTGATGCGCTTCGCCACGCTGCGCCATGTGCATGCCATCGAGGTCGACGGAACATTCGACCAATGTCAGGCCATGGTAAAGGAAGCCCTGCGCAACGACGCCGTGAAGGGCGAACAGCGCCTCACGGCCGGCAACTCGATTAACCCCGCGCGCGAGCTGCCCTCGGTCATATACTTCTTCTACGCATATGCCAAAGCGGTGGAAGCCACCGAGCGGCGCGACGGGATAGTGATTTCCGTGCCATGCGGTAATCTGGGCAGCCTTGCGGCGGCACTGATGGCCAAACGGATGGGTCTCCCGGTAGCTAAATTCATAGCAGCCAACAATGCCAACGATACCTTCGTGGAATACCTAAAGACCGGCGGTTTCCGTCCGCGCACGGCACTGCTGACGCTCGCACGCGCAATGGACGTCGGCAATCCGTCGAACATCGCCCGCATCATCGACCTTTACGGCGGCAACCCGGAGCTGCTCCGCGCCGATGTGGAAGGATACGCATATTCCGACGACGAGATAGCCGCCATGATGTCGGACGCCTACCGTAAATTCGGAGTGCATGTGGACCCTCAGGGCGCTACGGCACTTCGCGCAATCGAGCGCCATCTGAAACCCGGCGAGACCGGAATTGCCATAGCAAGCGGCCACGCGGGCAATTACCCGTCGGCCGTAAGCGCGGCAACCGGCGTGGCCCCCAGGGCTCCGAAAGGCCTCCAGAGCGCCACCCAGACGCCCCGCATACTCCGCATTCCCGCAACCCAGGGAGCACTCGCCCGGCTACTGAGCCGATTCTGAACGCTATAAAGAAAATACATAACCCATAAAAAAAACATAACAACCATGGCTAACAAACGCGACCTCAAGAAACAAGTGAAATATATCTGCGGCGACCTCGCCACAGAATGCATGCTTGCTGCAGAATACGTAAAAGGCGTTGTGCCGGCAGAAATGCATAAAATCGTAGCTGAAATAGCCTCGCTGCAGACCTCCGCACTCGCAAGCGCCACTTTCGGCTTCGACAAGACTGAAGCGGAATTCGAATCGAAAGCCGCATACAACAAAGCGCGCACCGCATACAACAAGAAAGCCTTCGCCGCCCTGCGGGAGAAATTCAACAACAAGGTGCAGGAGATTGTGAAGCAGATGAACGCAGCCCTTCCCCAGGCAGTTAAAGACGCCAACAAGGCCGCCAAATGAATCTCGCCGGCCGAATACTGAAACTTTTCGGGTGGTCGGTCACCGTGACAGTGCCCGACTACCCGAAATGCATTATCTGCGTAGCGCCACACACATCCAACTGGGATTTCATACTCTGCGAGCTCGCCATCCACTCCGTAGGGCGCACCGCCGGTTTCATGATGAAATCGTCGTGGTTCTTCTTTCCGCTCGGCGCCATATTCCGCGCAATAGGCGGAGTGCCTGTAGAGCGGCGCAAACAGCATTCGTCGCTTGTAGACGCGATGGTCGAGAAATTCCGCACATCGCAGCGCCTCGTAATCGCCATAACGCCCGAGGGGACGCGCAAAGCCACCTCGAAATGGCACACGGGCTTTCTACGCATCGCCCGTCAGGCCGACGTGCCGCTCGCGCTTGCAACAATCGATGCGGCAACGCGCCATATCACGCTCACCGACGAATTCATTCCCACCGATAATGTGGAAGCCGACATACGGCAGATCAAGCGATTCTACAGCCGCTTCACCGGCATTAAACCAGAGAAATTCACAACCGCCGACGAATAAACCCCACTCTCCTGCTCTACAATGAACGAAACCGCACAACCCAAGCCGCTCGACGCGCTGAATGTGGCCGCCTGGCCCATGCCTATAGTCTGGGCCGACATTCCGGCAAATCTGAAGGCTGCAGAGGGCGCACTGGAGACGATTGACCGGTCGACCGATTTGCTGGTGCTTCCAGAATTGTTCTCCACCGGTTTCATCCAGGACGAGATTCTGCTGAAAGAAATCGCATCGGAATCGGAACGGCTCTCCCTTGAAGCCATGCGCCGCTGGGCATCGGAAAGGGCTATGGCGGTTGCGGGCAGTTTCCTTGTGGAGCGCGCCGGCAAATATTATAACCGCGCGGCATTTGTAGAGCCCTCGGGGAAGACCACCTTCTACGATAAGCGGCACCTCTTCTGTCTTAGCGCCGAAAGCACAGTATATTCTCAGGGGCAGGCGCTTCCGCCCGTTATCGCCTACCGCGGGTGGAATATTTCGATGATTGTATGCTACGACCTGAGATTCCCGGTATGGTGTCGCAACGACGGTCAGAGCTACGACATCCTTCTCGTGCCGGCCAACTGGGCCTCGGCACGCGGATATGCGTTCCACCAGCTGCTGATCGCCCGGGCTATCGAGAATCAGGCCTTTGTAGTGGGCTGCAACCGCGGGGGAGCTGACGACTACGGCACCTACGATAACGAGAGCTACATATTCAACCCCTTCGGCTACGAAATGGCGCCCGTAGACACAACCGCCACAAAAGGGATACGCCCGAGGCAGTTGTCGGCTGAAGAAAAGACGACATCAACGTCCCCCGCAGGACTACTGACGGCCACTTTCACCCGCTCCGCACTCGATAAAGTGCGGAGTTATCTCCCCGTCGGCCGCGATGCCGACTCCTTCACCATTCATCTCTGACCCCCACGCAAAACACCACATCCGGCGGCGTCGCTCAGAAGGTGAGCGACGCCGGGGGAAGTGTGGGAGTGGTAACGCGGATGCCGGATTCGGAGTGCGTGTCGGCCGGCAGCCGGAGGATGGCGAGGGCGCGGCCATGATGGGTGGTGCGCAGCGGTCGCGAATAGGAGGTGGAATCCGTCATATCCGCAGATCCGGCGGCCAAGAAACGCGCGGAGCCTGTAGGTTCGAACAGCACCGGGAGGTCTGCATCGGGAACTATACGGCCATCGTCATCAAGAATTGTGGCCGTAACATAAGCGAGCGAGCCGCTGCCGGGGCGCTCCACCTCAAGCCGGATTTCCGCAGGTGCGCCGGCCGTGGCTATCTCATTTGATTTATAAGCATTTCCTGAGGCATCGTATCCTATGGCGACAAGACGTCCGGGATGGTATTCTATCCGGAACACCGCCTTATATTCCGTATCACGACCGACCTTTTTGCGGCCGATTTCCTGCCCGTCGAGCTGAAGGACGACCTCGGGAAGAGTGCTGACTACCTCAACTTCAATCGGCTGCCCTTCCCAGCCGTGCCAGTTCCACGACTCAAACGTAGGCCATGTGCCCCACATTGTTTCCTGAACCTTGCCATGGTAGCCGTCGGGCTCGCGAACTGCCATATATACCTCAGGGACTGAATCGGCAACGACATTATGGAGTATGTCGCGATAACGGGATATGGGTTTGGGCTGCCCGATAATGTCTATGTCGCCACACTGCGAGCCGTGCCAGGGCCAGAGGTCGCGGTGGAAATGCTCGCCGGGCACCTGCCCTTCGTAGTAGTATCGACCTATACCCGATTCGCCTATATAATCGATGCCGGTCCATACGAAGTCGCCGACCACATAGGGAAGGTCGTGGACTTTTGTCCAGTTGGAGAAAGCGTCGCGCGGATAGGATTCGGTCTGCCATACCACGCGCCCGGGCACGCGCTGATGGTCGCCTTCCACCTTATGAATCATATAATTGTAGCCGATGATATCGTGGGCAGCCGCGAGCGGGTCGTATATCTCCCAGTCGGAGTCCCAGGCGGCGAGTGCCTGAGTGACAGGGCGTTTCTGCGGGTCGAGACTCCGGCAATAATCCGCGAACCTATTGGCAAGCTCTACAGCGCGCTTCGACTTACGTTCAAGAATTTCATTGCCTATGCTCCAGGCAATAACCGACGGATGGCAGCGGTCGCGCCTTACGAGCGCGTCGAGATCCTTCTGCCACCACTCCCCTATCAGTTCCGAATAGTCGTGGGGAGTCTTGGCCTGTTCCCAGCCGTCGAAAGCCTCGTCGATAACGAGCAGACCGATTGAGTCGCAGGCAGCAAGGAATGCCGGGGCCGGATGATTATGGCTGGTACGCACGGCATTGAATCCGGCGCGCTTCAGCAATTGAGCCTTATGGATTTCAGCGTCGTCGAAGCTGGCGCTCCCGAGTATGCCGTTGTCGTGGTGGACGCACGCGCCGTTGATAAGCATAGGCTCGCCATTGAGCATGAATCCGCTTTCGCCCGACCATCGGATGGTCCGCAGTCCGATTCTTGCCGATTCGGAATCAAGAATCACTCCCTTATTATCGGTCAGATCGACGGTGAGGTCGTAGAGAGCAGGGGATTCCGGCGACCACAAACGTGCATCCCTGACAACCAAGGGAATCGTCACATCTGTTTTCGAATGCGCGTCGACCTTAATCTTTAGCTTCACCCGAGCGGAGCCGACCGAAACGACTGCCGTACGGCTTACCGGTGAATCCAAGCTGTTCATCACTGTAAACTCAACATCGACTTTTACAGCTCCCTTCTTATCGGGAACGGACGATACCGTCCGCAGACTCCACGGCTCTATCTCAGCATCGAGCGGAGCGTCTGACAGCCACACATGGCGGTAAATGCCCGAACCGGTGAACCAGCGCGAATTCTTCTGATGGGAATTATCGACTGAAATGGCAATCACCGTGGCAGAATCCGGATTAACATATGGAGTAATATCCAGGAAATAAGACGCATAGCCGTAAGGATGGCCTCCGACCGAATCGCCGTTGACCCAGACGGTGGAATTCATATAGGCGCCCTCAAGGTAGATGCGATGACGACGGCCGGGCGCGAACGTGCCGGGCGGCAAAACCTTGCGATAGGCTCCGCGGCCAGTTGGCAGATAGCCGCCGTCGTTGCCCGAAGCTGCCTCGGGAGTGAAATCGAAAGCCTGACTCCAGTCGTGAGGAAGGTCTACAGCCTGCCAGGTGGAGTGGTCAAAAGCCGCTTCCGTGACATTTCCGTAAGGATTGAGCCTGAAGAACCAGCCATCGTCGATAAGTCTGCCGTCGAGAGAACCGGCATAGGTGCACGCTAAACCAAAGAAGGCAATCAGAACGAATAGTATTCGGCGACAGTCAAATAGAATTTTCATGGATAGAAATATGGTAGTGACAATTGCTAAAGCGCCATGCCCCTCGGGAAGACCAAGGCATGACGCTTATCAGAGGTGTATCTGTCGTACTGCTTCCGGCAGCGGGTGTGTCGGGAGGGCAACGAAGTAATTACATGGATTCAACGCGCTTGAGGTTCTCCTCGTCGTTGAGGTTGTAGTAGATGCTGCGGAGCACCTGACGGGCCTCGCTCATGTTTTCGTCGATCTTGAAAGCTTTTTCCAGATAGGTGGACGACTCGCGGAGCATGGGGTCTACCTTTTCAGCACGGAAAGTCTTGTAATCCTGCTGGCTCATTCCTGCGGTCTCGTTCTGGTCCATGTCGCAGGCCTTCTGATAAAGCTTATAGCCGAGCTGGAAGAGTGCGGCGGCATTGTTTTCGTCGAGAGCGATGGATTTCTGGAATGCGGCGAGCGATTCAGCGGGTTTCTGCTCGCTGTCAAGAAGAACACCCTTCACGAAATAAAGCTGAGCGTTGTTGGGGTCGGCGGCGATATACTTGTCAATCAGGGCGTCGGCCTCGGCAAACTGCTTCTTGTCGATAAGGTTGTTGACCATATAACCGATATAACGGCTGTCTTCCGCACCATAAAGGGGATACGCCTGCTCGGCGATAGCGGCCATCACCTCGGGGCGCTTGAGCTGAGATGCGCAGGAGATAGCGTAATCGAAAACGTTCTTCTTATTGTAGCCGCTTGCAATGGCGTCCTGGAAATAAGCGAGCGATGCCTCGGGATCCTGAGCGAGCGAAGCTCCTATACCCATGTTGTACTTGATTTCGGCAACGAGAGTGTCGGCGGGAACGTTGATACCGGCCTTTACAATCTGGGGATTATCCTTGAGCGTTACATATTTCTCCCAGCACTTTACGGCATCCTTATAATCCTGGGTCTCCCAGAGGAAACCGGCAGCCTGAAGGAAATCGTTGTAATGAGAGGCGATTGTCTTGTAGATTTTTGCGGAGTTTTTGGCCTTGACCTTACCCTTTGCATCGGGAACAGAATCGAGGGGAAGCGCTTTCCAGAGATAGTCGAAGCCTTCGAGCACGGAATTGCCGAGCTGCTTTTTGTCGACATCCTTACCCATCTGTGCGAAAACGCTCTGCTTGTCGTAGAAAGCGTATGCGCCGTTGCCGGCAACGAGATATGTCCGCACGTCCTGTGCGGTCTCGTCGTTGGTGAAGGCCGGGGTGAGTTTCTGGATGAGAGAGGGATAGTTTTCAGGAGTCGACTTGAGGTCGCGCTCCACCTCTTTCACGAGCGATTTCTGGGCGGAAGCGCTGACGCCGGCCACGAGGGCGAGGGCGAGAATTGAAATTGCTTTCATAATTATTAAGTTAGATTTTTAGTCCTGTTATAAGTAACTGTTCAAAATTATTTTATACTTTCCTGATC
>ULWY01074684.1_pt1 | contig 14739 bp, 31 predicted proteins | sample 1960761 | NCBI WGS metagenome assembly ULWY01 (sample SAMEA4835824, study PRJEB28245) | human gut metagenome | biome: gut microbiome; material: fecal sample | place: Denmark | collected 2008
CTTAAAATTAAAGAATTACAAGCTAAAGTTATTATATCTTTGATACTAAGTCTTTTAAAGAATTAGAATCTATAGCAAATAATTTAAAGAACTTTAATTGCATGAAATTAGCTAATAAAGCTCTTAACAAGCATCTTAAAGATAATAAAAAAACTATATCTGATTTAGTATATAAATTAACACAAGCTAAACTTAAAATAAAACAATTAACTCCAATTTGGGGCGTCGGCTCAAGTGGTCAGCACCTGCTTTGCACGCAGGCATTCTTAGGAGTTCGAATCTCCTACGCTCCACTATTAAATTAAATATTTATGAAAATAACTATTGATACAGACAATTTAGAAACATTAAAGTATAAAACTGAAGATGTTCCTATTTTAATGAAGACTTTCCAACAATTAATAAATAAATTAATGTATGAAGTAATAGGGAATTATTATTCTGTAGACGATGTTCCTGAAGATGCTCCAAAATGGGTAAAAGAAGAACTACTTAATGTAGAAAAAACCTGTTATGTGGATGGGCATATGGATAAAGAATATATTTTTAAAGGTATTCAAGAAACATTTGAGGATTATTATTATATATTAGAAGATAATAATAAAAAAATTTCTTATTCTTCGTGCGTTGGAAAGATATCTTATAAATAATGCAGGATTAATGTAATTGAAGGTGCACGTTACACTTCCAATATGAAGGCTTGCGTGGGTTTGATTCCCACATCCTGTACTATGACAAAGCTCTAGAATACTAGTTACAGGAGCAACGTAACTTATAGGGTGCCTCTCAACGATGCATACTCGCCTATTAGGTGTCGTAGAACCTACGAACTGGAATGGTTCGACGTTTTTTGCATTCCTACAGAATCCTAAATAATAAAAATAGAGACCATGTCTCTGACAGGGGTGATTTACCTGGGATTCTTAATTTTTTAAACTCTCCTCCTAGATATTTTATAAGTTAAACTTTAAATTTGATTTATTATGATGAAAATTTTAAAAAGAACTTTAAAAGCATTTAAGAAGGGTTGGACTTGGTATGCTAATCAGTATTGTAGATTATACATGCCTCCAATTATTTAATCTTATTATTTAATTTGTAAGTACCAAAGGGGTACTTACTGATGTTGAGTCGGGCAATAAGCTCGACTTTTTTTGTTTGTATACATTTTTAAAAATTTTATATATTATGGGAATAATTAACACAACATTAAATGGTATTAATGGTGCTACTTGGATTAACAATGTTAAAATAGAAGGAGCACAAACCATTAGTATTAATAATGGTAAAATTTATGTAAATGGAAATTTAAGAGAAGGTCTTGAAAGTCCATCTATAGAAGTAAAAATAGAAGGTAATGTAGCTAGTGTACGTACTGATAGTGGGGATGTCTCAATTACAGGGGATGTTTCAATTGTTAATACAACTAGTGGTGATGTATCCTGCAAAGACGTTAAAAGTGGAGTATTAACAATGAGTGGCGATGTTACTTGTGGTAATATTGGTGGAAATGTTAGTACTATAAGTGGTAACATATGCCATAACTAAAAAGATTATTTATAATGAGAAGATTTAAATTTATATTAATATTATTATGTTTCTTATGCACTAAAAGTATTGCTCAAACAATAACTCATGTAACTCTTACTTGTTATCAACCAGTAAAGAGTCAGTGTGATAATAAACCATTAGTTACAGCTGATGGTTCTAAAATAAATTTACACCATTTAAAACATAATAAAATTAAGTGGTGTGCTGTGTCCCGTGATTTACTTTATTTATTTCCAAATAATAAACCTAAAAAAGTGTTTATAGAAGGATTTGGAATATATGAAGTTAGGGATGTCATGAATAAAAGACATAAACATCGTATTGATATATTAATACACCCCAAAAACTATAAACGAATCAGTATCAAACATGTAAAAGTTAAAATTCTTAAATAATGTGTTTATATTTGCGATATAAAGAAGAATGTGTAGCTACTTCTAACATATATGTATGGAAAGCTCTAATAAATTATGGTAGGTTCGGTTATCATTCACCAGTACTTAATTATAGATATAATATAGGAGAAACTTATACATCATACTTAGACAGAAATAAGAATAGTGTATCTGTAGATATAGGACTACATTCTTTTGGATATAATATAAAGATAGTAAGTCCTTATGCTGGAAGATATGAATGTCGTGGAGATACACATAATAGTTTTGATATTGATGAATCTATTGATACTATAGGTTTATGTATAATTCCTGAAGGAAGTCACTATTATACTGATGGATATTTCTACGCAAGTGATACTTTAAAATTATTAAGAACTCTTCCAAAAAATAAATTTTTTAATTATATGATGAACAGATAACATTAAAAGAAATTGTAGAAGCCTTTGATGGCAAGGAGAAAGGGACTAGTAAGTTAGTCCCTATTTTTGTTTACTAATATTTATTAATTTAAATGATTAAGTATAAAAAGTGTGGAGCATTACGAATTAGAATAGATGGTAATAAATGTATTGTAGTAAATCTTAAATTACCATCTATTACTAGTCGTAGTACTTCATATTTAGGGTTTTTAAGAGAAACTATTTTAGATAGTAATAAGCAAGAGTTTAATAATGCCGTAGAAACGATCTGTACTAGGATTAAATCTTTATAGTATTATATTATCTTACTTATCATAACGTAGATGATTATTATAGAAAATTATTAATATGATTAAATGTGTTTATTGATTTAACATTAGACAATGACAATATTAATAGAAGATATTTAATAGCCGTAGATGATATTTCCTTAGTAGAAGAAGTTGGTGAAAGCTCTTACATTATGTTAAAGAGTGGAGGCTGCTTATCTGTGAAGGAATCTATTGATTATATAAAGTCTTTATTAAATGTTGTCAAGTGATAAAGTGAATGTAAATTTAGGATGTGGAGGATGGGTTATTCCAGTAACTTTTATTATTTTATTAGTTGCTAAAGTTATTTTACATTCAGATATTTCATGGTTAGTTGTTTTTAGCCCATTCTTAATAGGAATAGGACTTATAATTATACTCTGTATTATATTGCTAATTTTATATTGTATACCTGATGGAAGATCTAACAGATATTATAAGTGATCTAGATGATTATTGGAATGATCTAGAAGCAGACTATTGGAATTCCTTAGAAAAAGAAGGATTATGAATTCAGATACTCTTGAAATAAAAGTAAATAAAGCTTGGAAAACATTAATTGCAGAGTCTCCTATATATCTATTAATGTTTAATAGAGAATTAGGAAAGTGTAAAGACTTTTTTATTCTAGGATATTATTCAGCAATTAGGGATTCTCACTTATGAATTATCAAAAAGCTAATCAAGTATCTTTATTAGTAGAATTAATTAAATCTTCTGAAATAGTGTCTAAAGAATATTCTGAAGCATATATACCAGAAGATTTAATTTCTAATATAAAGATATTGTGTATGAAAGATAGCAGTTTTAGAAGAAGTTTCTATAGTATACTGCAAAAACTTGGAAAGAAATATTCAGATATTTATATAAATAAATTATCAGCATTATGAACTTAGTTTGGTTGAAATTAATAAAGCGAATCTTAACTCATAAGTATTATGTTGCTAAATATTGCTTTCAAATAGGATTATATTGGCAAGGTATTACTCATGATTTGTCTAAATTTAGTTTTACAGAATTTTCAAGAGCTATTAAGTATTGGGATGATAAAATGAGCTCTTTAGCGAATGAGTGTAGAATATTAGGATATAGTCAAACATTCCTTCATCATAGAGGAAGAAATCCTCACCATTATGAATATTGGATACATTCCTTAGATAATGGAGGAATTCCTGCTAAAATGCCTAAAAAATATGTTCTAGAACTTATATGTGATTATCTAGCAGCAGCTAAAACATATGGAGCTGACCCTAGAAGAGAATATACATGGTGGTTTAAACAACAGCCTCATATGAAAATCCACAAAAAAACTAAGAGTTATATAACTGAAGTGTTTTATAAATATAGTATAAGTTTAACATTAAAAGAATCAATTAATGGAAATTATTAATGCAACTGATGGCTACAAGCTTAGTCATCATCGTATGTACCCAGAGGGTACACAAATGGTTTATAGTAACTGGACTCCTAGAAGTAATCGTTACTTCCCAGAAGCTACAGAAGGTTCTGTAGTATTTGGTATTCAGTACTTTGTAAAGAAGTATTTGATAGAGGAATTTAACAAATGGTTTGCTCTTCCTAAGGAAGAAGCTATTAAGCAATTTGCTTATCGTGTAGGTAACTTTGTAGACCTTAACCAGGTTGGGACAAAGCATATTGAAGAACTCTATGATTTAGGATATCTTCCTATTGAAATTAAAGCTCTTCCTGAAGGTTCTATCTGTCCTATAAGAGTACCTATGATGACTATTAAGAACACTCTTCCGGACTTCTTTTGGTTGACTAATTACTTGGAAACTTTAATTAGTTGTACTCTATGGCTTCCTTGTACTTCTGCAACAAGTGCTCGTCTCTATAAAAAGAGACTTATGGAACATGCTAGAAAGACTGGATTCCCAGAGGAAGTAAATCTAGGTTTCTCTTGTCACGATTTCTCAATGAGAGGTATGGCAGGACTTGATGCTGCTATTATCTCTGGTATGGCTCATATGACTTCATTCTGTGGTAGTGAAACAATTCCTGCTATTGAAGCAGTAGAGCATTATTACAATGCAAATGTTACTGAAGAACTTGTAGCTGCAACTGTTCCGGCTTCGGAACATTCAGTAATGTGCGCAGGAGGTGAGGATGGTGAGATTGAAACATACCGCCATCTTATTAATGACTTATATCCAACAGGTATTATCTCAATAGTATCTGATACTTGGGATTTTTGGCAGGTAGTTGAGAAATTCTTGCCTAAGCTTAAGGCAGATATTATGAAACGTGTTGGTCGAGTAGTAATTCGTCCTGATAGTGGTGATCCAGTAGACATTATTTGTGGTCTTCGTACAAATCCTCACTATCATACTGCTATGAAAGAAGGTAAGTATTACTGTGATTTCAATCCATTTATGGACGATGATGAAAATCATTATGTAGAAGTATCTGAAGGTCAGTACTATGGAGCATATTATATGCTAGGAAAAATCTTTGGATGGAATACTACTGTAAATGACTATCGTTATCCAAGTACCAAGGTTGGATTGCTTTATGGAGATTCTATTACTCTGGAGCGTCAGCGTGATATCTATGCTAGATTGGAAAACGCTAATATGGCAGCTTGTAATCTTGTTCTAGGTATTGGATCTTATACTTATCAGTTTAAGAGTAGAGATTCTTTGGGTTTCGCAGTTAAAGCGACCGCATGCATCATTAATGGAAAGCTTATAGAAATCTATAAGCATCCAAAGACTGATGATGGAATAAAGAACTCTCTCAAAGGTCTTATTAGAATTGAAGAAGAGAATGGTAAGTATGTCGCTTATGACCAGCAGACTAAGGATGCAGAACTGCAAGGTTGTCTTAAAACAGTCTTTGTAGATGGAGAATTAGTAAGAGAATATTCTCTTTCTGAGATTCGTGAACGTGTAAATTCAACATTAGTATAATAGAAATTGTTAATGGAGATTTACTTCAGTCAAATTTACCTCTTATAGCCCCCATCAAACTAATTGTTTAGGAGTAATGGGGGCAGGAGGAGATTGGGACGGAGTAGTTTATCCTATGCTCCAAGAACTTTTTGCTAATGATTTAACAATAAATCTTTATATTTATAAATTATGCAACAATTAAATTTAGTACATTTAGAAGATAGTGATATTAAATATTCTATCTCTAGATTCCCTGATGGGGAAGTTCAAATTTCATTAGAAGAATTCAGCCATAAGGAGCAAGTATTAGTTAAATGTAGAGTTACTAATGCTGAAGACTTATTTATACTTATGCAAGTTTTAGATATCCTTGATAGACATGAAGTTCTATATAAAATAAATATCTATTACTTAATGAGTATGAGAATGGATCGAGTAATGGTTTTCAATAGACCATTCACTTTAAAAATAGTCTTAAATGTATTAAAAAATTGTAATGCAGAGACTATTGAAATTTTAGAACCTCATTCTGATGTTTATTATGATCCTAGATTCGGAGTTAAATTCATGCCTCTTTACGCTGAAAAGAATCCATCTAATAATACTTGGGAAGAATTTCAATTAGTTTTCCCAGATGCTGGAGCTGAAAAGAGAAATGAATTCAGATATAATCGTAAAGCAATTACTTGTAGTAAAGTTCGAGATTTAACTACTGGAAGAATCTTAGAGATTAAAATAGATAATCCTGAAAATATACAGGATAAACCTCTGTTAATTCTTGATGATTTATGTGATGGTGGTGGAACCTTCTGTGGTATTGCTAAAGCATTTAATGCTTTAGGTATTTCTAAAGAGCGTTTAAATATTGCAGTTACTCATATGGTAAATCCTAAGGGTATAAAGAATCTGTCAGAAAATTTTAATCACGTATGGTTTACTAATTCTTATAAAGACTGGGACAATCTTCCTGAGAATGTTACAATGTTTAAGGTTATCTAATGTATATTTTGGGACTTATTATAACTATTATTTTGGTAATAATTATAATTGATCCAAAATTAGATATTACAGATAACCAATGTATATTGTGGTATTCAAATTTAGAAGGAGAACGTTGTTATTTAATACTTTGGAATAAAAATGATTATTATAAATAAAAATGAATTAGACCCTAACTTAATTCATGACATTAATTTAGAGTTAGAAGCATTATTTACAGATAATAGAACTTGGGAAATTAGTTCTAGTACTGGAGATTTAGATGATGCTTCAGATATACGAATTGTTATTAAAGGTGAGGGACACTGTTATATTTCCACAATAAGTGATACTGAAGAATACGTCAGAGATTTATTAAATGGTTACAGAAAAGCTCATAGTTTTGATACTTTTTGTATGTCTACAACGTATTTTGATCCTGAAAAGAACGGAATAGTATTTGAATATGCAGATTACATATCTTTATAACTATGTTACAGATTTATACTGATGGTGCTTATAAATCTTCTATTGACCAGGGAGGTATTGGAATAGTATGGATGAAGGATGATAAAGTATTTAAAAAATACTCTAAAGGCTTTAAACATACTACTAATAATAAAATGGAATTAATTGCTATGCTATGTGCTTTTAAGTCCATTAAAACTCCAATAGATGAAGTAGAATTTATAAGTGACAGTCAATATGTATTAGGATGTCTTATTAAAGGATGGAAGAAAAAAAAGAATGTAGAGCTCTGGAATATTTTAGATAAAGAATATGAAAGAGTTAAATCTTTAATAAAAAATATTAAATTTACCCATGTTAGGGGACATCAAGATTGTTTTGGTAATAATCTAGCGGATGAATTAGCTAGTAATGCTAGTTTAGAATTATTAGAATAATGTATTTAATTATATCAATAATAATTGTTGCAGGTATAACTATTTATATTGGATCTGCATTTTCTGTTATAGACAGATGGAATGAAATTAATGTTCCTACTAATATAATAACAATATTAATATTAGTATGTCCAATTATAAATACGTTATTAGCACTGTATTACCTGTACCCTGAATTAACAGGAACTTTAAGTAAAATTTTTAAAAATAATTAATTATGGCTAAAGAAATTGTAAAAGCAACAGTGGACACTATTACTATTTATCGTACTACTGGTGGTAAAATTGCGGTAAAACGTAGTGACCGATTAAAACCAAGTAGATATTTCGATGATATCAAAGATGCTCGTAAGTATACTGATGAGCACTTTGAAGGTGATGTCTCAGAGTCTCTCTAAGACATTTTCATTTCTAGAGTGATAAATTGTTCATGATTCTAAATTTAGAAGTTTGTAGGCTATTCTAGATGTGTCTATGACTAAATTATGGTATTTTACCTAGATAATTTTAATATTACACAGATGATTAATTTTCTTTTAATTTTCAATTCTAGTTAAAATGAAGTATAAGGCAAAGCTTGAAAGACTTCGTCAGAAGCAGGTATGGTGGGATAAGCTCCCTCAAACAGTAAAGAATGCAACAACAAGACCTGGTGGTATTGGATCAAAGTAATCTATGATAATTAAAGAGTCTGATTTTGAATTAAGATCTTCAACAAATGATGAAAGTTGTCCTCATTGGGATTTATATATTATGAAGACCATTAATGCCAAATCTAAAACTAGAGAGGCTAGAGAGGAACTTACTTTAGCAGGATATGGATTAACCTTATCTGGAGCTATGGCATCAATTGCTAGATATAGAGTAGCTAAAGCTAATTCTGAAAAGGCTTTTACTATGCAACAATATTTAGATTCCTATACAAAAGAACTTCATAGATTATATGATATTGTGGGGGAAACTCCTAACAATACTACTTTGATGGAGGAATGATTAAGTCCATTCCTATAACTACTTGGAGAGACGAACATCATAGAGATATTACAGTTTCTAAGATGTTTGTCTATGAACTTACGGCATATGCTCACTATAAAGATAGAGAGGAATTGCTAGGTAGCAAGTTTATATCTTCAAGTAAACCTCTTAAAGAGAGGATACAAGTTACTAAAAAAATTGGATACAGAATTATAAAATCCATTGACTTAGTATCAGCTCCTTTAGATTATATTATTAATAATTCCAAATTTAAAAAATTATGACAAACACTAAGCAGAAACTTGTAGATTACAGAGAAGGTAGTTTTGTAGACTTTGAAGGTAAAGATCATTACTTTGTAGTATGCGCTATTCTTAGAGAAAGTACTGTATTTGAAAATCCTGCTAGAATTCTTAGTTTTGGAGTATCTTTCTGTAATCCGGTAGATAAACACAACAACGAACTTGGTAAGAAAATTGCTTATGGTAAAAGTATTAGTGATAGAAATACCAACGTACTATTAGGTAGAGCAGGACTTCTTAATATTGAGACTGTAAAATATATACTTGATAATGAAGTTAATCACGTAAAACAATATCCTGAGCAATATAGTGTGGCATATGCTAAAGCTAAAGATAAATATGAAAAAGCTAAAGCTTTAGCTCAAAAAGCAGCTTTATATAATAAGGCAGTAACAGATTAATGAAACTTTTAGATAGATTAATTTTAATATTAATTTTTATTACTATTATAGGAGCTACTATCTTTTTATATAAAGGGTTTAAATCTATTACTGTAATGCCTACAGATACCTTAGAAAGAAAAATAGATTCATTAAATAGTAAGAAAAATTCTATTAAAGTTGATATCAATAAGTGTGATACTGCTATCTACTATAATAAAACTATCTATGTTAAAGAGAAGGACAATATTATTAAGCAGTCTCCTGATAGCGACATGCAGTTTTTCACAAACTACATTCAAGAAGTCGGGAGAAAACTTCTTATTGACACCGTATCAATTAAAAATAACTAATCTTATTTTTAATGAGCATAAATATTTACTAGTAAATGATAGTCTACAAAAAATTCAAATAAATAACTACAAATCTTTAGTAAATACGCTGGATAGTACGCTAACATATAAAAATTATCAAATAAAGATTCAATCTGATAAAAATAATGAATTGTATATGCAAAATAAAAAATTATCAAAATTGAATTATTTATTTGGAGGTATAAGTATATTATCTATAATATGTGCTCTAATACATTAGATACTTACATAAAGGATACTGACGGTAAGAAATTTAAATTTCCAGATAGAGATTGTAAGAATTGTAAAAGATATAAATGCTTAGTAAATATGGACATGCTTAAATGTAATTTTGCTAAGTATGGATGCAGAAATTATAATCCTAGATAACTAAAATTACTAAAAATTGATAAATAATATTTACGCCTTGAAAAAGGATTACCATATTATTGCAGAAATTTATTTATCAATTAATGGTTGTTTATAGTAAATTACTTGAGAAATTTAATGATAGCTTAGGCTATGTGATATATGTATTCGAATTGTTAGATAATGAGGATAAGCTTAGAGAAAAAACTAAATACCTTATGTGTACTCAACCTCCTAATTGGAACGCTGCTACTATAAATTATGGGGATATTGGTTATCTCGAAGTGAAGCCTGTAATAGCAGGGATAGATGAATGGTACGATGGAGACATACAACAAAAATACAGATATAATAATGTCTGGTTTATTAAGTTTGTCCCTCAGAGACCCAAAAACGCAGATGATTTAATAATACAATAAATAATCTTTAAGATTTATGACAACAGTTTTAGGTGATAAACTCAATCAAGCTTTTGAAGCTAAGAATAACGATGTAGAAACATTTCTCTGGAAAGGTTCCAGAAAAATTGTAGATGGTGAACGCATTCAGTCTTCCATGAAAATGATAGATATGACTGAAGAAGAATTACGTAAAGCATATAAACATTGTGAATCAATGCTTTATAGTGACAACTATGAAAATCCTGGACGACGAGTTTTGTTGGAACAGATTGAAGATCAAAGAACTCGCTGTAATGCTGAGTTGTTCTTAATTTGGCTATTGTACCCAGGTGAAGGTAGTACTAGACAAGGTATTGTAAGAACTAGTTTCTTTAATATGCTCAATCAGCAGATTACTGCTCAGGCAGAACAGTTTGCTAAAGAGAATGCAGAAAGTGGTGAGGGCGAAACAAATGTTAGTGCTATTGCAGAAACTCTCTTTAAAGAGTGGACTCTTAATGATATTATGAATAGTGATGAAGATTCATTTACCATGTTTGCTTCATTACCATTGTATATCGTTAGAGAAGCTTGTTTATCTGCTTTAGGTAAATGTATCCGTAAACACATTACTCTTACATTTATTACTGAGCTTGGATTGTGGTTTACACGTTCTGAGTTATTAGAATTAAATAAAAAAGACGAGAATGGTCGTCTAGTAGATAGAATTAAGCAAGTTGCTGAACTTCTAAATATTAAACTGAGAGACCCTAAGAATCCTGAAGATAGAAAAGGTCTTGTTTTAAAAATTGATGATAGAAAAGGCTTAACTCTAAAAGAGTTTAGCGCAATGCTTACCTTCCGTAAGGATAAATATGATAAGCGTTATAATGATTTGACTAAAGTACAATTGGAAACCTTAAGAGATAAAGTTTTACTGCATCTTGAAAATAAGGTTAGATGGCAAGCTTCAGAGTGGGAGAAGCGTATTAAACAAATCAAAGCAGTAGCTGATTACAATGGCTACAAACTCTCTGATTGAAGGAGAACTATTTCATAAAATCACTAGAGACGAACGACAAGAAGAGTGTCGTAGAAAATGGATAAAAAATCGTTGTGTGGGGACAATAGTCGCATCTACTGGATTTGGTAAGAGCAGAATAGGACTAAACTGTATTAAAACAGTGCTAAAACACTTTCCACAATATCGAGTATTAATAATTGTACCAACAGAAACTTTACAAAAACAATGGTGGGGTCATATAGATTCTAATGGGCTAGGATTAAGTTGTGATGTACAAATAATAAACACTGTAATAAAACATCCTGCCAAATATGATCTTTTAGTACTGGATGAAGCGCATAGATATGCAGCTGAGACTTTTGTAAGATTATTTGAAGTAGTAAAATACCAATTTATCTTAGGTCTTACAGCTACTTTTGAGCGTCTTGATGGTAGAGATAAAATATTAGCAAAATACTGTCCAGTAATTGATACTATTGATATTAATACTTGTCTTGCAAATGGTTGGGTTAGCCCATATAAAGAATATCTAGTCTTAGTAAATGTTGATGATTTAGAAGAATATGAAAAAATAAATAAAGAATTCATTTCTCATTTTGAATTCTTCGGATTCTCTTGGGAGTTAGTTAATAAATTAGCCGGTCCTATGGGTTGGCGAAATAAACTACTCCTAAGAGATTCTATGTGTAGTGATCCTAATAAAAAGTTTGAAGTATTACAAAGTATAAATTATCATGCTATCAGATTTTGGTCTACTATGCATGAGAAAAAAGCTTTCATAAATAATCATCCAAAGAAAATTGAAATAGTAAAGAAAATTATAGAAGCTAGAAAGGATAAAAAAATAATAACTTTTGCTAATAATATTAAAATGGCAGAAAAAATTCCTAATGCTACTGTATATTCTAGTAGAACTTCTAAGAAAAGAAGTGCTACGGCTATTGAAGATTTTAACTCTGGAAAGGTAACTCTATTATCTACAGTAAAAAAAGCTGATGAAGGACTTGATGTAAAAGGTCTTTCTGTAGCTATTATATTTGGATTAGATAGTTCAACTACTAGAGCTTGTCAACGGAGAGGAAGATCAATCCGCTTTGAAAAAGGTAAGACATCAGAGATATTCAATATAGTATTAAATAGGACTCAAGAGACCAAGTGGTTTTATGATTCTCATAAGGGAGATTCTTTTATAACTATAGATGAATCAGAATTGGATAAAGTATTACAAGGTAAAGACTTTACCCCAGGTGAAAAGATAGTTCCTAAATTTGATTTTAGATTCTGAATTTATGTATTAATATCGCTCTGAGAAGAGATTAACTTAATTACAGTATGGAAGACTTTTAATTATCCGAGTTACTGTATGTTTGATTTAAACATTGATGAAGAAATAACAATTTTAGAAAAATATAATATTACTCCTACTGAATTATTTGTTATTAAAGCTATTAATGCTTATATAGAAGATTATTCAGAAGATTATCTTCGTAGGTATTTGGCTATTGATAAAAAGTATGTAGGAAATTTTATAGATATACTTAAATCTTTACAAGATAAAGGTCTTATCCTTAAAAGTTATAAAATTATTCCAGGAATGAAACTAGTTCCTGAAGAGATACCATTTAATAAAAACTTCCTAAAATGTTTAGCTAAGAGTTCCTTTGAAATGGGAAAAGAACTTAGAGAACATTATCCTAGATTTAGAAATATTAATGGATGCTTAACTAGTATGCTAGGTGTTTCTAAAAAGTTTAATAGTCTTGAAGATGCTTATAGAACTTATGGAAAGAAAATCCATTGGAATGAAGAACTTCATAAAAAGATTATTGATTTACTAGATTGGGAAGCTAATACTGATAATGGTATTATTAATTATAGCTTAGCTACATTTATTGTAGATGAAAAATGGGAAGACCTTGAAGCTTTAAAGAATGGAGACACTGGAATGGACTGTAATACTGTTGCAACTCTGTGAGTTTAGAGAGTTTTAAGAAAGAAGTAGAAAACGGTAGATTAGGAAGAAATCATGGATTAAGTATAGGCTTACCTAAACTAGAAGAAATAACAGGTGGACTTACTAAAAGTACCTTCACATTATTGTTTGCTAGTTCAGGTATTGGTAAGAGTTCTGCGGCATTATACTCATATGTTTACACTCCATTAAAAGAGCATCTAGAAGATGATAAAATTAAGATTATCTTCTTTGCTCTTGAAATGAAAGAATCCTTTATTATAGCTAAACTATTAAGTACGTATTTGTATGATACTTATTATATTAGAGTATCTGCTAAACAGATACTTTCTATAGGTAAAGATTATACTTTACCAGATGATATATATGAATATGTACAATTAGGATATGAATGGTTAGAAAAGGTATATAAAAAATTAATTATATTTGATGGTGCCCATACTTCTGATAAGGTAATATCTGAAATTATGCAGGTTCTTAAAGAAGAGGGCACTTTTGAAGATGGTCATTATACTCCTAATAATCCTAAACAAACTGTTTTAGCTGTAATTGACCATGCGGGACTTTTAATACCTGCTAATGGACGCACTAAAAAAGGAGAAATTGACGAATGTGCTAATAAACTTGTAGTTGTTAGAAATAAAACTGATTTATCTGTTCTTTTCATTATGCAGTCTAATAGAAGTGTAGCTAACATGGAAAGAAAGAAAAATGAAGTTTTCATGGAACCAATGGTTGAGGATATCAAGGAAACTGGTACACTAACGCAATATTTTTATTGGAAATATAATAAATTAAGAAGATTTTGTGGAAAAATATCTTTTAAAGATAACTTTAATGATGTAAAGGGTAAATGGTATGCTTGTTTGTATACACATTTTAAAGTAAATGATGCTATGGGAGCCTATTATAATAAATTATATCATAATAAAATAAAATATATTAATAAATCTCTTATAGACAACATTGAACCTTTGGGTATTGCAGTTTGGATGATATGACCATGGTTCTATAACAATTTATACAAACTGTTTTACAGATGCAGATATTAAAGTTATTCAAGAAGTAATGCTTACAAAATTTAACTTACATTGGTCTAAACATTCAGACCAAACAATTAGACTACGTATTTCAGATTTTGAGCACTTAAAAGAGTTAATAACTCCATATATGCATTACACTCTTATGTACAAATTAGGTGTACCTAAAACTCCGTTAAACAGGGTAAATCTTGGACAAGAGCAAGAAGTTCCTGTGCTAAACCCTCTAGAAATAGAGGAAAAAGCTAAACGACTAGAAGTGACGCTGAACTAATTTTATATTAGAAGCTATAAAATCTTCCACGAAAGCGGGGCACTGTTTAAAGTAAGGTTCGTGAGAATATGAAATAAATTAAAGATATAGTCTAAACTATACATATAAATAAAAGTATAGAACTGCGGGATAAAGAGCCCGTAGGATAATATATTGCAAGTGAGGCAGCAGAATTGATTCTAGCTGTCTATAATCCT
>ULWY01096821.1_pt1 | contig 14628 bp, 29 predicted proteins | sample 1960761 | NCBI WGS metagenome assembly ULWY01 (sample SAMEA4835824, study PRJEB28245) | human gut metagenome | biome: gut microbiome; material: fecal sample | place: Denmark | collected 2008
AACAGTAGCACCATTCTGCCATTTTTGTTTATTACTTGCACTCATTTTTAGTTCTGCAAGCAAACCACTTACAGTAATTCCATTGATTTTGCATAGTTCTGATAAGTTGTCATAAAAGCACAAAATAATACCCCCATTTTTGTGTAAAAAGATGAAAATAACACTTTAGTGTAATTTTTGGTTGACAATCACACTGTGGTGTGATATAATAAAACCACGGTCGAGATAAAGCACGCTATACCAAATAAAAAAAAGAACGTTTCCGGTTGATTTTCATGAGCAAACGGGAAATAAAGCGATTTTCAAGCGTGCTTTACTTTATTGTATCATGTTCCATTTTATTTGTCAATAGAAAGCATATTATTTGCAGAAATTATTTGACGATGGAAAATGGAATGTTTAACAAAATCAGTCGAGGACAGGCAGCAGAAAACCGAAAGTCACGAGCCAGCGGAAAACCGAAACGCTCGGCTGAAATTAAAAGAAGGTGGTGAAATAATGAAAAACGATGAAAAAAAGGACACCCTGTATCTGTGCGACCCACAGAAAAACACAGAGTGCCCAAAAGGAAATTGTCAGATTCCTGACGGCTGTTTTCTTACGATAAAGAAAGAATTTGCCGTAACTGATAAAAATGGGAAGCCTATAATTGGGATTGAATTACATCAAGAGCAATCTTCCCAGCAATAGACATCAACGAATTGAGCGATGTGCATCCTAATTTTTTTGCAATTGATTTTGTTCTACTCCAGATACTATTGCTTCTAACATTGTCAAGAAACTGATGCCCATCGTAGGTTAAGCTGGAATAAATGCACATGTAAATGCTATTATCTGCATTCATTATTTGTGCATTTATCAATCCACCTTGTTCTGCTTTTAAAGTTGTATATGCGATTACATTTTTTGGAAAGTCCGGCAGTGCTTTTTCCATATCATCGAGTGTCATAGATTGGTAGTTTAGATTCTCATCGATATTTTCAAATTCTTCGAGTTCTAACAACAATGACCGTAAGCAATCGTAGTTTAACTTCATATCATTCACCCCCTTTCCAGTCAATTTTATCACAATTTGACAGGAAATACAACACCTGCTGACCTATCGGCAACACGGGGACGGTGTGGCAGCATCGTAGCCATTGGCAAGACCTCATTCTTTGCCTTTATACGAACAACGCCCGTCGGGAGCGTATCCCGACCCACTGCCCGTAAGGGCAATAAAAAATAGAAAGGATGATTGGATGCTGATTGCAGAAAGTTTTAAGAAGACCCGAATCCGGCATGAACTGACACAGGTACAGCTTGCAAAGGCTCTGGGAATTTCGGACAAGATGGTTAGCCAAATCGAAAATGGCTTTCGCCCACCGTCCGCAGAGATTTTGCGAAACATGGCAGAGCAGCTGGGTTGTTCCGCTGATGAAATCCTTGGCGTAGAAAAGAAAGGAGAAGATACAAATGAATGAAATTCAGGTATGGAACTATGAGAGTTCCGAAATCCGGACAGTACAGGTGAACGGCGAACCGTGGTTCGTGGGAAAGGATGTGACTGCTGTCCTTGGATATGCGAATAGCAGCAAGGCTCTTTCAGACCATGTAGATGCAGAAGATAAACTCAATAACGAATCGTTATCGAGTTTAGGACAGCGTGGTGGATGGCTTATCAATGAATCAGGTTTGTATAGCCTTATTCTTTCCAGCAATCTTCCAAATGCGAAACAGTTCAAGCGTTGGGTCACCTCAGAAGTGCTTCCGTCCATCCGCAAGCACGGCAGCTATTCCGTGCAGTCACAGTTTGCAGATTTATCCCCACAGTTGCAAGTTCTGATTCAGATGGAAACCCGTCAGAAACAGATAGAAGCCCGTCAGGCAGAGCAGGCAACCGCACTTGCAGGGCTGGAACAGAAGTTGCAGAATACCTGCGAGGTCATCGCTCTGGACAAGACCGCATGGCGGAAAGACAGCGAACACCTGATTAACAAGATTGCACGGGCAACCGGAGAGGGCTATGGCGGTATTCGGTTGGTTTACGAGGAAATCTATCGTTCCATCGAATCCAGAGCAGGCGTTTCCCTGAATACCCGTCTGACCAACAAGCGGAATCGGATGGCTGGCGAGGGCGTTTGCAAGTCAAAACGGGACAAGCTGACACGGGTTGACATCATTGCAGAGGACAAGCAGCTGATTGAAATCTATGTGGCAATCGTCAAGGAACTGGCTGTGAAATACGGCGTTTGTGCGTGAGAGGGGGTGAGAACATGAACACACAGATTCAAGCGTACATCGAGCAGGACACGGAAAAGGTCGCTGACCTGATCGCAGCGTATCCGCAGAATATTCCGGTGCATGCTCTGGCGAAGTTCCTGCACTGCACACCGGAAAGTGTCCGTTCCATGCTGGAGACAACCAATTCTTTCGGCATTGCGTGGCGGCAGGCTGGCAGTGTGAATCGGGGCTTTTTAGTCCCAACGGCGGTATTTGTCCGCTGGTATCTGCGGATGATGTAAGGGGGTGAACAGATGGGAAAACGGTACTACTGGCTGAAACTTCCAGAAGACTTTTTCGGAGATAAAGCCATTAAACGGCTGCGAAAGATTGCTGGCGGTGATACATACGTTATCATTTATCTGAAAATGATGCTCCGAAGCCTGAAAGATGATGGTTACTTATATTACGATGGCTTAGAAGAAGATTTTCCGGCAGAACTTGCCCTTGATTTGGACGAGGAAGAGGACAACGTACAAGTAACGCTGAACTTCTTATTGCAACACGGAAAGCTGGAAATCCGCAGCGAGCAGGAATACTTCATGCCGGATATGAACATTGGTTCTGAAACGGCAGCAGCAGAACGAAAACGTGCAGAACGGGAGAGAAAACGACAGCAATCGTTACAGAGTAACGAGCCTGAAACGTCAGGGTGTGACAATGTCACAGGTGTGTCACAAATGTGTCACGGAGAGATAGATATAGATAGAGAGATAGAGATAGAGAAAGAAATCTATCTATCTAGTTTAGATGGCGAAGCTAAAGAAAATCTTTCAACTTTTCAACAATCAGCACAACCACCAACGCTATTAGAGGTCAAACAGTATGCAGAGCAGAAAGGCATCCATACAGATGTTCAGAAGTTTTACAGCTATTACAGCGAACGTGGATGGAAAACAAAAAACGGAAAACCGATTACAAACTGGAAAGGCACACTGGCTTATTGGGGCAAGACAGATGGCACTTGTCAGGGCAAGCGGAAGTCCGAACCCCATGTATCAGAAAATGCAGAAGCATATGAAAGGATAATCGACTTATGGGAGAATGGCGGTAAGCAGGCATAAAAAAGCACCCTGTTGCGGAGAGAAGCAACAGGGTGTACAGGGAAAAAATAGGAATTGAATTATGAAATATCACCAACAATATAATTTTATCATTTTATTTGTTTGGTGTCAAGCAAAAAGGAGGAAAAGTTTTTGGAGAGCGGAGTTATTTTTGCAGGGGTCTGTGTGCTGGGAATGTTCGGAGCAGCTGCATACCATATTGCAATGCAAATCAAAAGCAACTGGCAAGAACGGCACAGAGAACCGCCGAAGCCAACACTGGCAGAACAGAGCGAACAGGTCTATGGGTTTAACTTCTATGATGTGTCTCACGGAATCGACAGCACGGTAACGATTCGGGAGCATCTCGAGACGCTCCAGCGGCTGCAAACCAAGATCGACCTGAGCCGGGAAGAGCAATACGGCAATTATCGGGTCGTGCAGATTCAATGGTACGATGACATCCAGAGCCGGTATCTGACCTATGATTTTCCGGTGTCATATAAGGACAATGCGGAAATCTTAGAGCAGTTAGTCACTGCCGAAAAGCAGCGGTTGACCACTTCCCTGTTCAGCGAGATTCAGAAAATGAGCCAATACGGCGAAGTCAAAACCGTGGACAAAACCGAGAGGGGAGCAGGGGAGAGGGGAGAAAAAAAGCGTGAGTGAGATCAAGTTTTGCAAGGATTGCGGATGCGTCCTTGGGACACGGGAAACGCTGGGGCGGCAACGGTTTAACAGCCTGAAACGCTGTCCGGAATGTCAGTCCATACGCCGAAAATTGCAGAAGGCAGACTACCAGAGGGAATATCGAGGAGATGCCCGAACCGTCCGCCGAAAGCAAAAAGAAGAAATCGTCAGGCTGTCGAGAATATCGGATCTGCAAGCGGAAATCATATCCCGATTGAGAGAAGAACTAAAAGATATGGAAAGGAAGAACCAAACATGAATGCATATGCACGATTGACGGCATTGGAAAATGCAATCAAATCCAGAATTCTGCTGTACAGTGAACAGCTGTTCGCTGACATGACAGAGGATTCTATGTTCCTGAACGAACTCTATTACCTGCTGGGGAAAAGAGAGGAACTTTTTCAGGAATTGGGATGCTCTTATAACCAGACGAAGGAGGAAGAGAAATGAAAAAGATTCTGAAGCTGAAAGCAGTCCTGTATGAAGACCATCAAATCAGCTGCCGTGCTGCATTTAGGGGTGCGAATGCAGCGGAAACGGGTGCTGCATTGTGTACGCTTGTTTCCAATGTAGCAGAGCACATTTTTCCAGATACGGAAGCACAGAAGCAATTCATTTATGATATTTCCCGTGCATTGCGGGAAGTGCAGGATGCGAAAGGAGATATTGAAGCATGACGAATGTGGTTGTAATCACAGGAAGGCTGTGTGCGGATCCGGAATCACGGCAGACACAGAGCGGCACGGCGGTTTGCCATTTCCGTCTGGCGGTTGGCAGAAATCGAAAGGTGGAAGGGAAACCGGAAGCAGACTTTATCAGCTGTGTATGCTGGGGCAAGACCGCAGAGTTTGCAGTTAAGTATTTACATAGGGGCGGTATGATTACCGCCGAAGGTCGGCTACAGAATGCGGACTATACCGACAACAACGGCGTGAAGCACTATGCAATGGAAGTCAATGTGGATCAGCTGAATTTTTGCGGCGATGGTAAGCCGTCAGGGAATGCACAGCAAGCCGCACAGGGCGATGCAGGCAATTATCCGCAAAACTACCCACCGCAGCAGCCGAACGGCTACAACGCACCGCAGGGCGGATATTATGATGGGTATTACGAGCAAGCACCGCCACCGCCGCAGAACTACGGGCGGCGGTAAGCGATGGCGAAAGAGAAACGCCCATACGGAACGCCACGAATTGAAATCCGGAACGGATACAAGTATGCGGAATGTGCGTGGTGCAAGCAGTGGTGGAATGTATCCTGGCAGTTTTCGGGCTGGTATTTATGCCCGAACTGCCGCCGGAAATGGGAAAGGAGCAGGAAAGATGATCAGATGCTTTTTGATACTTACTTTGGCTGTCATGATTAAGGTTGCTTTTGACATCCACAATCACAAGGTGGATGTTCGGACTGCCGAAGCAGGGGCAAAACTGGAACGGATTCCGAAAGGAGAAGACGTATGAAGAAGAAAAAAGAAGTGAAAGTACCGAAGAACCGGCAGCTTCTGCACATGGCAATTGAGCTGGCAGCACAGTCTGAACGGCTGGTCTTGCTGAATGAGGTCGGATGCGTGGATGATGTCATTCAGGTTGCAGAGCAGCTGTGCGTAAAGCTGGGCAATCTGATTGCCTTTGCAAAGGATATACAGAGAGGAGCGAATCAGCATGACCTTAAAGGAATGCATGAAGAAAAAGAAACCGTACATGGTGCATGAAGAAGCGATTGGCGGTGTGGATGGCTGCCCAAGCAGTCAACCTTTTCTGCATTGTGAAAAGGGACTGTGTGAGCAGGACGACAAGGGACGGGGCAGCACATGGACAAGTCTTTGCACATACTGCTGGAATCAGCCAATGCCTGCTCCGGACGATATACCGAAGCAGTGCTGCCGCTGCAACATCAGCGGTGTGCCACTTATGAAATCAGCAAACGGCGGTCTGTATTGTGCAGACTGTGCCGGATTTTTAAAATGATGAGCGAGAGGGAGCAAGAATTATGAAAGACTACATCGAAACACAGTACAAGAATCTGGACTTTACGATTCCGGATGATTACGTCAGCCGACGGGAAGTGTATGCGATGCTGGACTACATCGGCGGAGCGGATGCAGACGAAGCATTTTATCAGGGATGGGATGCAGCGATTGATGAAGCGTGCAGCCTGCTGAATGATGTGGATTCTGCGATAGGATGGACATCGGTTAAAGAAGAACCGCCGGAGGAATCCGGAACGCTGTTGGTGACACGCTGCAACAAGCTGACCGGATTTCGGGAAGTGTGTGTTGCACAGTATTGGGCGGTTGACAAGCGGTTTGTGGTGATGCGAGCAGGCGATGTTGGAATTGACTTGCTGGATGATGTCGTGGCGTGGATGCCGTTTCCAGCAGCGTATGGAGGGAAAAGCGATGAGTGAGAGAAGAAATAAAATTGTTCAGTGGATGCTGAATCAGGGGAGTGGCATTGTAGACGCTCCGGAAACGTGCTCCCTAAAGGAAACTACGGAAAAAGAGCAGGCAGAACATCCCTTTGGCTCTGTCCGGTATGTGTATTCCATGGTCGTAAACCTGTTTGAAAATGAAATTCCATTTCCGGAGCAGGTCGATTATGCGGTAGAAACCGACATGGACATGCTGGACTTTGATGAATGGCAGGGAATTCAAGAAATTCTATTCGGAGAAGATTTCGATCGGGCAATGAAGCCGGAATGTGCAAGAGCAATCAATACAGCGTTGTGGGAGTATCACGATATTTCCCCGTATGAGATTTTGGAACGCTATGACGGGCTTTTTGCGGAACTGGACGAAGCAAGAGGAAAAGCCGTTCCGACCGCTCCGGAAAACGTGGAAACATCTACACTGATGGATGGGTATTTCTGGTGGACGTGCAGAGCATGCGGAAACTTGCAGCATACAGACAAGCAGGTACGGTATTGTGCGGACTGCGGACAGAGGGTGAAATGGGAAGATGCAGAAGGATGACATCATCAACAAAATTGTGTTCGAGGTGTCCAAACAGTACAGCGGCAGCGAAAACATCGTGAAGAACATTTTGATTCGGGAACTTTATCAGTACGACCTTGTGCAGAAAGAAACTGCAATCGTGGAATACAATGGTGGAAAGAATCAGGAATATATCAAGCGGTTTATCGTTGCCAAAGCTGTTTGCGGATGCACGAAAAGGACGTTGGAACAATATAGAAATACAGTTTGGAAAGTCCTTTGTGAGATTGGAAAAACTGCGGATGAAGTTACCAGTGATGATATTCGTTATTATTTGGCAACTAAGCAGATGCGAGATCATGTTTCGTTGAGCTATTGCAACACGCTTTTGCGGTATTTGAGTTCATTTTTTAAGTTTTTGGCAGAAGAAGAACTGATTGTGCGTTCCCCAACATTGAAATGCCCAAGAATCAAGTGCGAAAAGAATAAAAAAGCTGCCTTTACAGAAATGGAAGTTGAATTGATTCGTGGAGCATGTGAAAATGCACGGGAAACAATGATTGTTGAAGTACTGCTTTCGACTGCTTGCCGAATCTCAGAATTTGCACAAATCAAGATTTCAGATATTGAAAGCAACGGAAGAATCCTGATTTTCGGGAAAGGGAAGAAAGAACGATATGTGTACTTGAACGCAAAGGCACAACTTGCTATAAAAAATTACCTTTCAGAACGAGAAGATGACAACCCTTATTTGAATCCGGCATCTATTGTTGCAGGGTCTTCGAATGAAGAACGAGCAAAAGAACTTCAAAAGCTGAAAAACGGGAATTGGTATCGGTATAAGCAACTTGTGAATCCGGATGGGCATGGTGGTAGAGACCCGTTATCCAGTCTGATTCGCAGGATTGGGGCACGAGCAGGCGTTGAAAAATGTCATGCCCATAGATTCAGGCGTACTTGTGCAACATTTGCTTTACGTCGTGGGATGCCAATCGAGCAGGTTTCTAAGATGCTGGGACATGAAGAATTGGGAACAACACAGCTGTATTTAGACCTGACGGAAAAGGATTTGGAAGCAGCACATGACAAATATGTGATATGAGGGGTGGTCTTACGAAAAAACAAATAGCAGCCTGCATCAAGCAGATGTCCGGAAAATATGCTCCGCAGGTGGTGTTTGCTGATTGGATACAGTGTGTTGCACTGTCGATCAGCAACAGTATGCAGATATTTCACGACAATCTGTGGAAGCAACGAGAAGAACAGTATCTTGCAACGATGAACAGATACGGCAAAGAAGAACGGATGAAAATGGCTGAAATGGCTGGGATGCTGATACTTACCTATGAAAAAGGGCTTGGTGATGTGCTGGGTGAAGTCTATATGGAAAGCATCGGCGGAAATAAAAATTCCGGACAGTTTTTCACGCCGTACAGTGTCAGTCTGGCAACTGCAAGACTGACGTTGCCAGATACCATAGACGAAAACAAGAAGCTTTCGTTCTGTGAGCCTACCTGCGGCAGCGGTGGAATGGTCATCGCCGCAGCACAGGTATTGCAGGAAAAGGGAATCAATTATCAAAGGGTACTGGATGTGGTTTGTCAGGATTTAGACTGGACAGCGGTCTACATGTGCTATGTGCAGCTTAGTTTGCTTGGCGTAAAGGCAATTGTTGCACAGGGGAACACATTGTCAGAACCATATACAGCAAACCATCCGAAAGAAAAGGTGCTTTACACGCCTGCGAAGCGTGGACTTTTGATATAAATGAAAAGGAGAAATGAAAAATGGGAAAACTGGTCGAACATCTGATGCCCTGTGCAATTTGTGGGGCTGTGCCGAAAATCAATGACATTTACGACAGAGATCCGGAAAAAGCAGAACACTGCTACAAGCTGTTTTGCTCTGAAAATGGGGTACACAACAGCACCGGAGAATGGTTTGCAAACAAGTATAAGGCTTGCCAGAACTGGAACAGACGACAACAAGCTCTTGAAGAAAAAGAGAAAACATTCGGCGACAAGCTGAAACCTTGTCCGTTCTGCGGTCGAAAAATGCAGTTTTTCAAATTTAGTTTTAAAGGCAGAGATGGCAAAAAGCATAGACGCATGTACTTTATCCATAAAGATTACAATCCGTATGAAGATGGATATTGCATATTGGATGAACTTTGTACGCAATTTTCCATCGGAGCAGGCGATGCGAATATTGAAAAAGGCTATATCGGAGAATATGCAACAAAATGGAACAAACGTGCTTGCAATGATGAAGATGCAATGCATGAAATCAAACAGACGTTGCTTGGAACGATTCAGCCGCTGGAACGAACCGTGAAACTGCTCGAACAGCGAAACAAGGAACTGGAGCAGGAGAATCAGAAGCTGAAACAGATGCTGAAAAAAGTAGCAGATGATGCAGAGGGGCTTTTTGAAGAATGTGCGGAATATAGCCCGTATGAAGAATGTTTAGCAAACGAATACTGCCGCTGCTGCAACAGTGATTGTGACGGGACACAATGCAAATGGCGGTATGAGGACGATGTAGAAAAGCTGCTGGGAGAGGCGAAATAAAAATGTATGTAGAAATTCCGGAGAATTTGACCGAACGCACTGTAATCTTGGAATTTGGTGCAGATGCGTACAGATTTTACCAAAACAGAATCGAAGAAAGAAAGCGGAACGGGAAAATCTATTACAATCCGCTGAAGACAATCTATATTTGGGCAGTGCAGGATCGGAAATATCATCAAGGCTATTGGTCAACATGGTTTGGCTATAACAAAGGTAAAAAGCGTAAAAATCACGGGAGGAGTTAAAATGGAACCAGTTTATTCTTGCAAAACCTGCAAACTGTGCAAGAAAAAAATACAGGTGAATCATGGTATTTTTCTTCACTTTGCAGCGGATTGTTTGCTTGATTTGAAAGGAAGCCTGCATATATGGAAGAACCATAGAGAACGTATCGTAGAAAAGAAGAAGTCCGTATTCAGACTGCTTAGAACTATGTTTCTGTATGCTCTATTGCAGGCTGTAGACATCATAACGGGCATTCTGTGGATTGCATTAACAATAGTGATAGCTCCATTCGCTATACTAAGTGATCTGTTAAGGTAGAAACGGAGGAAGGAAAAATCAAGATTTTGTATTTGGAAGCAGGAAAAAGGAGGCATAGTGGCATGAATTGCGGTGAAGATTGCCCGTCTAATGAGAAAGACAGAAACGCTCTTCCATGCTGCAATTGTGAGAGAAGAAATGCAATTGTAAAAGAGGAAGAGAAAGAAAGGAAAAGAATGAAAGAAAACGTGAAACTGAGGAATAGAAAGGCGAAAATGGGTGACATTCAAGACATTCAAAAGGAAATCGAAATCATAAAAAACGAAATGACAGACTTGAAGAAAATGTTACAAGAGAAACCGTCATCACAGGACAGTCTGCAAAAAGAAGCGGCAACGAAGCAGGAGCAGACAGAATCAGAATTTTGGATGCCTGACTATGGAGAACCGTTTTTTGCTGTTGATGCCGTTTATGGGGTTACTGAATGCATTTTTGAAGAAGGAGACGATCTTGATTATATGATGGTTGGAAACTGCTTTGCAACAGCAGAACGTGCGGAGCAGGTTTCAAAGAAGTTGGAATTTCTATTTCGACTGGAGCAGTTGCACGATCAATTCTGCCCGGAATTTGAACCAGACTGGAATGACCATGACACTCCGAAAATCGCAGTTCATTTTGACTGTGAAAAAGATAAAATGGTTTCCACTTGTACTTATTCTGAAAAATCTGTTTATGAGGTTTATTTTGATAGCTTCGAAACAGCTGATAAAGTGGCAGCGATATTAAACAGAGAGGTTGTGAAATAAATGAACGACATCGAAAAGAAATGGAAGCCGAAATATGGGGAAGCGTACTTTACAATCGAAAACGCTGTTGACGTTGTCCGGTATATTTATATAGGAGATGATATTGACAAATCTTGTATCTTATCCGGCGACTACTTTCCAACAAGAGAACGTGCTGAGCAAGTTGCAAAGAAAATACGGTTACTGTTGCAGCTTGAACAGCTGCACGACCAGCTTTGTCCGGACTATGAGCCGGATTGGGATGGTACAGCAAAATTCCTTGTTGCGTTTGATCATACTGATGGGGAAATGCAAGCATTTTTCGACAGAAGCAGTGGAGAAAGCACATTGGTTTATTTTAGAGACGTTGTAACTGCTATGGAAGCAGCCGACATACTCAATGCGGAACTGGAGGAATCAAAATGAACGACATCGAAAAGAAACTGGAAGCCCTGAAAGTGAAATTTTTGGAAAAGCTGGAAGAACTGAAGAAAGAAGCAAAGATGCAAAAGAAACAGGAAGAGCCGAAGCCGTGGAAGCCGGAGGTTGGAGAAGAATACTTTTTTGTTAATAATGATTTCGACATCTACTGCTTTTGCAATTACAATGACAAAACAGACAGATACAATTTTGAGATTGGCAACTGTTTCCGCACGGAAGAACGTGCCGATCAAGTCGTGGAGAAAATGCGGTTGCTGTTACGGTTGGAACAGCTGCATGATATGCTTTGCCCGGATTATGTGCCAGACTACGAAGATGATGATGAAGTAAAGTCCCATGTTTATTTTGACCATTCTCTAGACAGATATGACATAAGTTACAGTACCAGACGGGAAAATCCGTGCATGGTGGCTTTTGACACCAAGAAAAACGCCCTAAAAGCAGCAGAAATTTTAAATAAAGAACTGGAGGAATCAGAATGAAAAAGAAAATCATTGCAATTGCTGTAGCAGCAAGTTTTGTGCTTACATCATTTACAGGATGCAGAGAAGCCAACCGTGCAAGATACAATGTGCAAAAGGAAGCTGACTATTTCAACGTGGAACGGCGGCTATCTGTTATCAACGCCAGAACAGATAAGCCAGTCTTAGAAGTGATTGGATATTTTTCTGTATCCAATAACAGCAATCATGAACTCGTTATCACGCTGGAAACTGGTCAGGACGAATACAAGGTGGATTATGTTTACCTGAATGAGTGGACAATCTACACGATTGAGGACATCAGCGGTGCACATGTTGACCCATATCATTATGAGATCAACTTTTTGCCGGAGATGATTCAGCCGATTACATTCACTTCGAGCGACTGAGAAGCGAAAGAATCCGAAAGAAAGAGAAAGGAAGTACCGAAGATGTGCAAAGAAAAAGAACTGACAGAAGCAGCCTATCGCTACTATGTGGATGAAGCATGCATTGAAGACATCGCAAAGCAGTTGCATCGGTCATACAATTACACACGGCTGATCATTAAAAAATATCGGGGTGCGTTCCGAGATGCGATTATCATGCATTGGCTGGAGCAGGAAAAGAAGTTGCAGGCAGTTGCTGACGAATATTTCAATGGGACGATGACCACGGAACAAATCAAAGAAACTTTTCACGTATCCGGCGACACTGTCCGGAAAGTCGTTCAGAAACAAAAACCGCCTTTCACAGAGAAGCCGGAATTTACACCGGAAGAATTGGAAATGGAAAAGATGTTTCGCTTTGAATCAGAAGAAACAGAAAATCTATTTGGAATCCGAAAGAAGAAGAAACGAAAGCCGGTTTACGGAATCTACAACCGCACTTCCGGCAGATGGATACAGGGCTGCTTACAAGGGAAGATTCAGACAATTTTATTTACCTCTATTAAGGCATGCAAGCAGGAACGCACAGAACGCAATCTGAATCCGGAGGAATTTAAAGCGGCTCTGTACGGATGGAGGATGGAATGACAGAATATCAACATCAGAGAACCGTTATGGAGTGGTCTTGCTATGCCAGCAATCGCATACGCTATCCGGGATTAGATTTGCTGTATCATATCCCGAACGAAATCAAGTGCAATGTGGTGCAGGGCAAACAGCGGAAAGATATTGGCGTAAAGTCTGGCGTACCGGATTTGTGCTTGCCGGTTGCACGTGGAAAGCATCACGGTCTGTACATAGAAATGAAAGCGGAACGAGGCAGAGTATCCGATAACCAGAAGAAATGGCTGAAACGATTGACGGAGCAGGGTTATCTTGCAAAGGTCTGCTATGGATTCGATGAAGCAATCCGGTGCATTAAGGAGTATTACGATGAAAGATAAACAGGCAGAAACCAGTCAGGAAAACGTGTTTTTCTCCAGACTGGAAAAAGAAAAAATTAAATTAGCTGCTTTGGAAGATTACAAGCAAAAACATGAAGAAGAAGACCCTGAAGCAGAACAGATGTACCAGAAGCAGCGGAAAGTGGTCGAAGTGTGCCGAACAGAAATTAAAACGGCGATACATCAGCTTAGAGATCCAATTGCAGAAGCAATCCTGATCCGCAAATATTTAAACATGGAGCAGGTTCAGGACATTGCAAACCATATGCATTATTCGGAACGCACAATCAGCTACAAGTTGCAAGAAGCTCTCCAAAAGTTTGCAGATAATTGCAGCGATTTGCAGTGAATTTCATTGTTTTTCTTGTAAATAAATGATACAATTATAATATGGATTTTGCCGATATAGGGAAATACCTGTATCGGCATTTTTGTTAATATTGACGATGGAGGGGAAAACATGAAGAATCCATGCAAAGCAGCCTATCAAATTGAACGGTCAGATGCTGATAAGCATGTGATGGAAGATGGATGAACCGAACGTAAAACCGCAATATAAATTAGTTGCAACTTATTACTGCGGAGAATGTGCCGGAAATGCGGAACAATCCGTAATTCGGGCAGGATATTCCAAAAAGTATGCAAGGGGCAATGCCACTAAATTAGTTGCACGTCCGGAAGTACAACAGTATATTGCATATCTGAATAGCTTGTGTGAAAATGATCCACGAAAGCATGTGGCAACCATTGCAGAGATTCAATCGTTCTGGACGGAAATTTTTCTGGATGAAAAGCAAGATATGCGTTTCCGGCTGAGAGCATCGGAATTACTTGCAAGAGCAAAAGGGATGTTTACGAATGAATGGTAGTTTCTATCAGTCGAAGCCTTGGGTGAAATTGATGGCAGTTCTCCGGATGGAACGGGTAAACGAAAAGGGAGAATTGCTGTGTGAATTTTGCGGAAAGCCGATTGTACATAAGTATGATTGCATCGGACACCACAAAATCGAACTGACTGACCAAAACATAACAGATGCAATGATTGCATTGAATCCAGACAATGTCATGTTGGTGCATCATCATTGCCACAACAAGATTCACAACAAGCTGGGATATTACACACGGCAAGTCTATCTGGTGTATGGCTGTCCACTGTCTGGTAAGACAACACTGGTACAGCAGAGTATGTCAGCTGGCGATTTGGTTGTGGATATGGATAACATCTGGCAATGCATCAGCATGCAGGAACGATATGTCAAACCACCAAGACTGAACGCTGTTGCATTTGGTGTGCGTGATTTGCTGATTGATATGATTCGCACACGGAGAGGGAAATGGCAGAACGCCTATCTGATCGGCGGCTATCCATTGAGCAGTGAACGGGAACGATTGCAGAAGAGTTTGAACGCTCGTGAAATCTTTGTGGATACCAGCAAGGAAGAATGCTTAGACCGTTTGCGGAATCTTTCCGACAACAGAGACAAGGAAATGTGGGAAAAATTTATTTCGGATTGGTGGGAAAAATTTTTGCCCACCCCCCACATCGAAAAAAGAGCGAGTGAGGG
>ULWY01034922.1_pt1 | contig 14610 bp, 9 predicted proteins | sample 1960761 | NCBI WGS metagenome assembly ULWY01 (sample SAMEA4835824, study PRJEB28245) | human gut metagenome | biome: gut microbiome; material: fecal sample | place: Denmark | collected 2008
GTAACTATTCTTGGCATCGAAATTCTGATACCACACACCGTTAGCCCACGACAATCCGCCCTGAGCGTAAATGCTCCATGTGCGTGTGCGCAGCTCCTGGTTGGTATCGCGCGGCGGCACTGCCACATCATCGCCCGCCGTCTGCGCCTCAGCACCTATCACGGCAAACGCTGTAAACAATACGCCTAGCACTATACGTGCCCATCTGCCACTGAATAGCAAAATGAGCGGTTTGGTTCGTCTTGTTTTCATAGTTTATAAATTTTATGTTTATATTATATTGTAATCGGGCGTGTTAAAACAAACTCTTTATCCACTGTAAGAACGATAGCTTACGTGGTTTAGGCTCGGGGGGCGGCTTGCCGTACATCGTTCTGCCCCTAATACAAGCGCCACGCCTATCCATCTCTACATTAATCATCTCGCGGATTGTATCGAGTAGCTCAGTGCGGTCTTCAAGAAACTGCTGAGCATCACCGGTCTTGCGTCGCTGTCCGTCATGCCTTATGTTATTATCTGTTTTCATCATAGCAATTAGGTTTTCTTGTTGTCTCAAAATTACCCATATACTTAATTCGCCTCTTGTGCTAATCGGACAGAAATATGTTCTAATCGGACATTTTGCATTGTGCGTAATTGTTCTAATCGGACATAAAAACAACATAACAACCTGATAAACAATATAGAACCATGAACACAAAACGATAAACCGCCATACATCGACATAAAATAAAATTTGGTTTATGAATCACTGTTTTCATAGGCATTAGCACCTAATAAAACATCTTTCAAAAGCACGAAAAACGCTAACCTACGCATTTATTATTATAGCACGGCATCAATAAATTCCAGCAATAAGTAAGCTGATACGGATAATTTTAATTAAATTTGTCTACTCAAAGTCATAACAACCATGTGTGTAATAATACTTCTAATCCTAATCTGCACGGTAATACCAGTATGCGCCTCGGCCGACAACTCATCGGAACAGGCCATAGACAACCATCCGTATTATCAATACAAGCAGTTATCGATAGAAGATGGAATACCCGCATCTATAACATCTCTACATAAAGACAGCTATGGCTCATTATGGATAGGCACTCCAACCGGACTGTTCCGCTACAACGGAGAGAGAATAAGGAGATACCACTTCCCCGCCCCGATGAGCAACGACCGACAATATGTCTTTTTTCAATCGGCCGACCAGCAAAACCGAATCTGGATATGCACTACCGAAGGCCTATGCCACTACGATATGAGAGAGGACTCGCTTAAAGTAATGAACAGAAACGGCAAGCCTCTGAAAACACGGTTCGTACTTCCGTATAACGACCGCCTGCTGATATCGGCCAAGGATACGCTTCTGGTTTACGACAGCAAAAGACTGAAAGAGGTAAACCACATAGTAATGCCGCACTGCCAACTTACGGCAGCCATAGTAATAGGAAAAGACTCTATACTAGTTACCGATAACGCCCAAAAGATACAGCTGGTAGACTTAAAGCAAGGCAAGGTGATTAAGTCGCCACTACCCGAAGACGAAAAAGCATTCTGCATGCTGCGCGACTCGCAAGGACGACTCTGGTTGTCGCACTACGGAAAGGGAGTGAAATGTTTCGACCAGAACTACCGTCTGCTACATGAATACAACTCTAAGAACTCGGCTATGTACAATGACGCCGTAATACAGATGGCTGAATGGGATAATACTATATGGTTCGCTTCGGACGGAGGAGGTTTACAGGTAATATGGCCAGAAACTAACCGTATGCAGGTATTTTCCAATCGCCTGTCGGACCAATTTCCGGCAAGCTCGATAGCGTGCCTTTGTCCAAGCAATGAAAACATCTGGGTAGGAACAGTTCACGAAGGAGTGCTTAACATAGAAAGCGGATTCATGACCACTTACATGAAAGCCGCCTGGAGAAAGACTGCCGGACTATCTGCCAAGTGTACGCTTTGTCTGTGGGAAGACACCGACGGACGTATCTGGATAGGTACCGACGGAGGAGGCGTAAACAGCTACGACCAGAAAACACAGAAATTTACACACTACCCTGCTACATTCAATGAAAAGATAGTTTCAATCTGTCCGCTATCGGAACAAGAGCTGCTGGTATCTTGCTATCAGAAAGGACTCTTCCGGTTCAACAAGAAGAGCGGAACGCTAACACCTTTCGTTCTGCCAAACCCTACAGCCGAACAAGAAATGAAAGACTTAGGAGTACCAGTTAATCTGTGGACCACACAAAACGGAGATATAGAAATGTCGGGAAAGGTAACATACAGATACTCGCCAGCAAGCCGACGACTTACGCACCTACAACCCAATTTCGAAACAAGATCTTCTTGGACTCCGATAGGAACATACAACGGATATGACGTGCTCTTTGACCGCGCAAATATATTCATGCATAACCCTAAAACAGATGAGTTCAAGAGCATTATACACATGGAAGCCAAACAGATGCTGGCGGCAGAGGTGGGTAAGGACGGCAAACTATGGGTATCTACAACCGAAGGAGTGGAGTGCCACGACCTTAACAAGGGATATATGGAATATATACTCTTGCCAGACAAGAATGACATCATAACATCGCTTATAGCAGGCAACGACGGCACCGTATGGATGGGTTCAATGAGCGGCATATACGCATACAACCCACAATTGAAGCACTTTATGCTATATACGGAGATGGACGGAGTAATGCCCAACGACTTTCTGGCGAAGCCTACGTTAGTGAGCGGCAACGGGGATGTTTACATGGGAGGCACCGGCGGACTGGTACGCATAAACACTGCGCAGGTACATACCAAAAAGATAGCGCACGTAAGCTTCCCGATAATAGAGCTGCACCAAGGTGAGCAGATATCGTACTCCGAACCGGGAGATGTAATTAAGTTGCCTTATCAATTCGCTCCGATACAGATACACCCACTGCTGCAGGGCGATAATATAATGCAGCCCAGAATGTACCGTTTTTTCATAAACGGAGTAGAGAACAATGTCACCGAGACGGCACACCCGCATTTTACCGTATACTCACTTGCACCGGGAAAGTATATGCTTACCGCACAGTGCACGCTGCCAAACGGCACGTGGTGCGAAGAACAGATACTGCTGAAGTTAGAAGTAAGCCCGCCATGGTGGAGACAAGGGTGGTTTACCACGCTGTGCCTGCTATTTACAATAGCGGTAATAGTAGTTTGTTTCAAGCTACATAGCTACTACATAAAGCGTAACCTTCAAGAAAAAGAGCGACAGATTTATAAAGACAAGGTACGCGCGCTTATCAACATTAACCACGAGCTACGCACGCCGCTAACGCTTATATATACGCCTCTAAAGCAACTGGCGGACAGTAAATTATTACCTCAGGGCACCCGAGAAAACGTATATAAGGCTTTTCAGCAGGCACGTAAGATGAAGACCATAGTAAATATGATACTTAACCTGCGAAAGATGGAAATGGGGAAAAATATTCTTCATCTATCGACCGCAAACCCCAACGAATGGCTGAAAGACGTACTCGACAGTTTCAGAGATGAATTCTCACTGCGAGGCATCACGCTGCAGTTCATCCCATCGCCCGATGTGGAGGAATTACTTTTCGATCAGATACAATGCGAGATTATCATTCACAACTTACTGAGCAACGCCTATAAGTTCAGCCCAGAAAATACTACTGTAACTGTAACCACTGAGATAGAGAATACAGAAAACGAGAAGTTTCTGCGCATCGCTATAAAAGATGAAGGCGTAGGTCTGGATGAAAATGATATATCGAACTTGTTCACCCGATTCTATCAGGGAAGATATCAGAATCAGGGAGCAGGAATAGGACTCTCGTACGCCAAGCAGCTGATTTATCTGCAAGGAGGACGCATTGGGGCGTACAATAATAACGAAGGTCCAGGAGCTACTTTCTTTTTTACGCTTCCATACAACCAAAAAGCGGAAAGTATAGCGTCGGTGCCGCAAGCGTATATAAATGAATCACTCGACATTACCGGAGGCAACGAAACCAACACGCATCTGCCCACCATAGAGCATAGGTTCAACTCTGTGTTACTGGTAGATAGCGATCCTGATTTCTGTCTGTACATGGCCGAGAACTTACAGGTACTGTTCGACAATGTATACGAGGCGCACGACGGCATGGAGGTAATACCGCTACTCACCACGCACGTGCCGCAGCTTATTATAAGCGAGATAAAGTTGCCGCGCATGAACGGACTGGAGCTGTGTAAATATATAAAGGAGAAACCGGAACTGAGTCATCTGCCTATAGTATTGATAACATCGTGCGTAGACGACTATAACGCTGAGCAGGCGTATAATGCCGGAGCGGAGGCGTTTACCACCAAACCGTTCGACATGAACTTGCTGTTGATCAAATTACAGAATATCATGTTGAATCATAATCTCATAAAGAACCGTTATGCACCGGCTGTACTGCAGATAGCGCCAAACAAGAGTAATGCGCAAGAGAAGAACGAGCAGTTCTTATTAAGCGTAACGCGCATAATAAACGAGCACATGAGCGATGTGGATATGGACGCTAACTTCATAGCCGCGGAAATGGGCATGAGCCGAAGCACGCTATACAACAAGCTGAAGGATACTATGGATATCAGCCTGAATACTTATATACAGAAGTGCAGAATAGATTGCGCCTGCAAGTTACTTGTGCAGACTTCGTTGTCTGTAATAGAGATTTCAGAAAGAACGGGCTTTAAGCACCCGCGTAACTTCAGTACGTTATTTAAGAATACCGTAGGGGTTACGCCTACGGTATTCAGAAAGAATAATAAATAAACTATATTAGTCTTTATATACGTTACGTATCGGGTCATCGTATTGCTCTTGCAAACGCAACATTTCTTTTTTCAGGTCCTTGGTGATTTCTTCGGTACCCGGCTTACCGAAGATGTTATGCATCTCGGCAGGATCTTCTTGCAGGTCGTACAGTTCCCAGCAATCTATATCGTTATAGAAATGAATTAGTTTGTAGCGGTCTGTACGCACTCCGTAATGACGGCGTACTGCATGTTCGGCAGGATACTCATAGAAATGATAGTAGAGCGATTTACGCCAGTCGGCTGGATGCTCGCCTTTCAGCAACGGCAAGAATGATACTCCGTGCATATCCTTAGGTACTTCTACACCAGCTAAATCGAGGATAGTTGGTCCGTAGTCGATGTTCTGCACCATCTCGTCGATATCGCCTTTCTTACCTCCCGGCAAACGAACCAACAACGGTGTGCGGAATGACTCTTCGTACATAAAACGCTTATCAAACCATCCGTGTTCGCCCATGTAGAAGCCTTGATCGGAAGTATAGACTATCATGGTATTATCAAGCAGATTATTCTCTTCGAGGTATTTAAGTACTCTACCCACGTTACGGTCTACCGAGTGAATTACACGCAAATAATCATGCATATACTGCTGATACTTCCATTCTGCCAACGCCTTACCGGTAAGCTTATCTTTCTTGAACTTAGCGATGATAGGATCATAATGCTTATCCCAAGCAGCTTTCTGTGCAGGGTTAAGGGCATTATACATACTGCGTCCTATAGGTTCAAGCTCCTTAGACGAATGAATCTGGTTTTCCTTATCTGCCAACTTCAAATCGTACACCAAATCCATATCTTTAATGATACTCATCTCCTGCTTAGAAGCCGGGATTCGTCCTTCGTACTTATCATAGAAGTTCTCCGGAAGAGGATAAGTAACATCGTTATACAAGTCGAGGTCGCAAGTATCGGGCATCCAAGTACGGTGCGGAGCCTTGTGGTGAATAAACAGACAGAAGGGTTTCTCCTTATCGCGGATGCTATCCATCCATTCTATAGCCAAATCTGTAACAATGTTAGTGGCATAACCTTCGCGCTTTATCTTTTCGCCATTCTTAATGAATGTAGGATTATAATAGAGGCCCTGTCCTATCAGGATATCCCAATAATCGAATCCTGTAGGTTCTGAAACCAAATGCCACTTACCTATCATGGCTGTTTGGTAGCCATTAGCACGAAGCAGCTTAGGGAATGTCTGCTGATTGCCATCGAAAGTAGTAGTATTATCGGTAAAGCCGTTGGCGTGACTGTGCTTACCTGTCAGCATACAGGCACGGCTTGGTCCGCTGAGTGAATTAGCCACAAAACTATTCGTAAAACGAGCGCCTTCATTGGCGATACGGTCGATGTTAGGAGTCTCAATGAATCGCTGGTCGTATGCGCTGATGGTTTGATACGAATGGTCATCGCACATTATATATACGATATTCATGGGCTTCTTAGGCGCTTCATCACCTTTCTTCGTCTTACAAGACGACAATGCACCCAAAGCGACGGCTCCCGTCATAGCACACATAAGTGTGGAAGTAACTTTACTGTTCATATTTTAGATGTATTAGGTTAGTCTTAAAAAAACCGCAGCCGACGTACCATCAACGGTATGCCGACTGCCCAATTATCAACTCTCTCTTATATAATTTACCCGGATTACCAACCGGTACCTTTTGTCTACTTTAATAGCGACATACACTTTCAATCTTGTAGTTTTTCTTGTTGAAATGTCTTTCAGTATGCCTCTGGATTTATTTCCGAGTGCAATATTAGCATTTAAGACGCGCTTAAAACTCTTTATACGTACAATTGAAGTCTTAAATCGTATATAATTCACCTCTTGGACAGTCTTTTAGTACATATCAGACTTTATCGGACGGTTTACGCACGTCGCTTCTGTTTTTTTAGCCATAGCACACCTCCATTTACACTGTTACAGTTCCCCTTTATCCGGTTTTTTATCTATTTTTGCCCTGCGAAACAAAACCCGAAACTACGATGCGAAAATTAATATCATTACTCATCATTATAATATGTCCGCTACTTGCCGCCTACGGACAGCAAGCACCAAAGTACGAAATACGGGCATCGTGGATAACTACATTGGGAGGACTGGACTGGCCCACACGGAAAGCTACATCAAAGAGCGGCATAGAAGCGCAGAAGAAAGAACTGTGCGATATACTTGACCGACTGAAAGCGGCCAATTTTAACACGGTGCTACTGCAGACTCGTGTGCGAGGCGACGTAATCTATCCATCGGCTATAGAGACTTTCACAGAATCATTGGCAGGGAAAGAAGGACGCTCGCCAGGATATGACCCTCTGCAATTCGCCATAGACGAATGCCATAAGCGCGGCATGGAGCTACATGCGTGGATGGTGGCAATACCAATAGGCAACAACCGACAGGTGAAGTTGCTAGAAAAGAATTCGGTAGTAAAAAAGCAACCGTCTATCTGCATACATTATAAAGACAATTGGTATCTTGACCCCGGGAACCCGAAGACGGACAGCTATCTGGCTAAATTAGTAAACGAAGTGGTATCACGCTACGATGTGGACGGAATACATTTCGACTATATTCGCTATCCGGAAAGAGCTAAAGATTTCCCCGACAATGCGTCATACAGAAAGTACGGAAAGAAGAAAGACCTGAGCCAATGGCGCAGAGAGAATATGACACGCATAGTGCGCCGCTTATATACAGAGGTGAAACAACTTAAGCCGTGGGTAAAGGTGAGCAGTTCGCCTATCGGGAAATATAATGATACCGGAAGATACTCTTCATCGGGATGGAACGCTTATAAAGAGGTGTACCAAGATGCGCAATTATGGCTAAAGAACGGAATACACGACGCACTATTCCCTATGATGTATTTCCAAGGGAACAACTTCTACCCCTTCGCACTCGACTGGCAAGAGAACAAATCGGGCAGATGGATTGTCCCTGGATTAGGAATTTATTTCCTTCACCCCAAAGAGCAAGATTGGAAACTGGACGAGATAGCCCGACAGATTTATTTTCTGCGTAACATAAAAGCCGACGGGGAGGCATACTTCAGGAACCGATTTGTGATGGATAACACCAAGGGACTGTTGGACGAACTGCAAGAGCACTTCTACGCTACGCCGGCAGTGGTGCCGCCTATGACGTGGGCGGACAGCATAGCGCCAACAATGCCTACCGATACTCGACTGAACATCTTAGACAAAGGAGTAAAAATAAGTTGGAAAGCATCGACCGACAATACGCCGAAAGGCGGAGTGTACTACCGCATCTACGCATCGAACACCTATCCGGTAGATACCAACATGGCCGAAAACATAATAGAGACTCGCATTGACGGAACAGAATACACATTCTGCCCTGCATCGCCTTGGCAAGAAAAAATGTATTGGGCAATAACCGCCGTAGACCGCTGCGGTAACGAAAGTGAAGCCGTACAATTGGTATCTCCGTTCTGACGGACGAAGGAACAACCATTTTTTGACGATAATATAATGTATAAGTGCAAAATAAACTGTAATTTTGCGCATCATTGTTTAAAATATATACATCATGAGTAACCAACGATACATGCAGCGTGGCGTATCGGCTTCGAAAGAAGATGTACATAACGCCATTAAGAACATTGACAAGGGTATTTTTCCGCAAGCGTTCTGTAAAATCATCCCCGATATCTTGGGAGGAGATCCGGAGTATTGCAACATTATGCACGCCGACGGCGCCGGAACTAAATCGTCTTTAGCTTATTTATACTGGAAGGAAACCGGCGACTTGTCTGTTTGGAAAGGTATCGCACAAGATGCTTTAATTATGAACATCGACGACCTGCTGTGTGTGGGTGCGGTAGATAATATACTTGTATCGTCTACTATAGGACGAAACAAGCTGTTGGTTCCGGGAGAAGTTATCTCGGCCATCATTAACGGTACTGATGAGTTGCTGGCAGAACTGCGCGAAATGGGCGTGGGAGTTTATGCAACAGGTGGCGAAACTGCCGACGTGGGCGACTTGGTACGTACTATCATAGTAGACAGCACTGTGACTTGCCGTATGAAACGTGCTGACGTAATTAACAACGCTAATATCCGTCCGGGTGACGTAATTGTAGGTTTGGCTTCTTACGGACAGGCTACTTACGAAAAGGAATACAACGGCGGTATGGGTAGCAACGGTTTGACCAGCGCGCGTCATGATGTATTCAGCAAATATCTGGCAGAAAAATATCCGGAAAGCTTTGACCACGCAGTTCCTTCTGACTTGGTTTACAGCGGTGGCTTGAAGTTGACCGACGAAGTAGAAGGCAGTCCGATAGACGCAGGTAAGTTGGTATTGTCGCCGACTCGTACTTACGCTCCGGTAGTCAAGAAATTGCTCGATGCACTTCGCCCACAAATTCACGGTATGGTACACTGCTCTGGCGGTGCTCAGACTAAGGTATTGCACTTTGTAGGCGATAACTGCCGTGTTATCAAAGACAACCTCTTCCCTGTTCCTCCATTGTTCCGCACTATCAAAGAACAGAGCGGTACCGACTGGGACGAAATGTACAAGGTATTCAATATGGGTCATCGCCTGGAAGTTTACTTGTCACCGGAACATGCCGAAGAAGTTATCGCTATCTCTAAATCGTTCAACATCGACGCTCAGATTGTAGGACGCATTGAAGAAAGCGACCATAAAGAGCTTATCATCCGCAGCGAATTCGGAGAATTCACTTATTGATAACCATCGACTTAATTAATGGCAGACAATAATACATTATTAGAGAAACTTGAAGGACTGGTAGCACGTTTTGAAGAAGTGTCTACGCTCATAACTGACCCGAATGTAATAGCCGACCAAAGACGCTACGTTAAGTTGACTAAGGAATATAAAGACCTTGGCGACATAATGAACGCGCGGAAGCAGTACATACAGTGCATCGACGGACTGGAAGAAGCCAAGATGATGATGAACGAACCGGACCCGGAGATGAAGGAGTTGGCACGCAAAGAAGCCGCTGCCTGCGAAGCAAGAATTCCCGAACTTGAAGAGGAAATAAAACTGCTGCTTGTACCCGCTGACCCGCAAGATGACCGAAACGCTATCTTAGAGATACGTGGCGGAACCGGAGGTGAAGAGGCTGCTATCTTTGCAGGCGACCTATTCCGTATGTATAGCAAATACTGCGAAACAAAGGGATGGAAGCTGGAGGTATCGAGCGCCAACGAAGGTGCAGCAGGAGGATTCAAAGAAATAATCTGCTCTGTAACCGGAGACAAAGTGTACGGTACACTGAAGTATGAATCGGGAGTACATCGCGTACAGCGAGTGCCAGCCACAGAAACCCAGGGACGTGTGCATACATCGGCAGCATCGGTAGCGGTACTGCCCGAAGCGGAACCTTTTGACGTGGAAATTAACGAAGGCGAAATTAAATGGGATACATTCCGAAGTGGTGGAGCCGGAGGACAGAACGTTAACAAGGTGGAATCGGGTGTGCGACTTCGCTATAACTGGAAGAACCCTAACACCGGCGTAGTGGAGGAAATATTGATAGAGTGTACCGAAACGCGAGATCAACCTAAGAATAAGGAAAGGGCTTTATCGCGCCTACGTACCTTCATCTACGACAAAGAGCACCAGAAGTATATTGATGACATTGCCTCGAAACGTAAAACAATGGTTAGTACCGGCGACCGTTCGGCAAAGATCAGAACCTATAATTATCCGCAGGGCCGTATAACCGACCACCGCATTAATTATACCATATACAACTTGGCGGCGTTTATGGATGGTGATATACAAGACTGCATAGACCATCTTATAGTAGCCGAAAACGCAGAGAAACTAAAAGAAAGCGAATTATGATAACTCCTTGGTTGGATAAAATATTTCATACCGCATCGGAGGCGTTTCAGAATTGTCTGAAACGCTTTCCGGTGACGGTATGTTTTATTTTTGCACTTACCGTTTTTTTGTTTTACTTGGTATCGGAATGGCATATGAGTCAGCCGCAAGCGGCTCTGCTTTACTACTTATCGGTAGGAACACTGTTATCTCTGACCCTGCACTTATGGTGCGAAGAGATAAAACGAAAGGCACTAAGATTGACGGCTCAGATAACGGGACACGCCTTGCTGATAGCCGACGCACTGTTCCTGGCATACGGAGCACTGGATAATTCTATTACAGAAATCACAATCGCCCACGCCGCAGGAGTGCTGACTGTAGGAATATCGGTATTCTTCTTATCATTCCTTAAAGAGAAAAACGATGTAGCAAGCTGGAACTTTGCCTTGCATAGCTTCAACCTACTGGCAGCATCTCTGTTTTTAGGTTTGGTAATGTATGGCAGCATCAGTCTGCTGGTGTCTTCGCTGCCTGTATTGTTTGGCTTACACATCTCATCCGACTGCTATCTATACTTAGGAATAACATGCTGCATCTGGCTATCGCTTATGCTATTTATAGGCCGACTGCCGCAAGGTGCACAGAAGCATGATACAGAAGTGCAAGCCAACAAATTCCTTAACGGAATTATAGCTTATCTATTTCTGCCGCTTACCGCAGGCTATCTGATTGTACTATATGTATACGCTATACGTATCTTAGTGAATTGGCAACTGCCAAACGGATGGGTTTCGTGGCTCACAATAGCCATTATGGCTATATGTATAGTCATAGAGTTCTGCCTCTACCCTACACGCATGGCAGAAAAGAATAAGAAAGTTGAGCTATTGGCACGGTGGTTGCCCGTACTGATTCTGCCGCTATTACTGCTGATGACCATCGGCATTATACGACGCATTTCAGATTACGGTGTCAGCATAAACCGCCTATACCTTATTATACTTAACGGATGGTTCTATGTGGTATGCATCGGGCTGTTCATCAACAAAGCACGCCGCATCCACTGGATTCCAATATCGTTTGCATTGACATTCTTGCTAACATCGGCACTGCCGGTAAACGTAGCTAACTATACCAAGAAGAGTATTCACAACAGCGTATTGAAAGATATAAAGGCGCATAGCAAAAAAGAACTGCCAATGGAGCAAGATGATTACATCGACTTTTTGGCAAGCCTTCCTAAAGAGCAGGCTCTACGAATAAACTCTCGCCTAATCTACCTGAGCAGCCGATTCAATGAAAACTGCTACACTGACATACTGAAAGACGGAAACGATGTGTACAATTCATATTACTACAGTCAGTTTGATACAGACACTGTAGAAGAAATAGAAGTCGATACTACCAATATCGACAACGGATTCGTAAAAAACAGAACATATCAATGGAATATAGACGATAACGGCAAGATAGACATCCCTGACGGATATACGGCATTCTATAACGTGAACGAAACAGCTACGACAACCGAAGAGGAACTGAAAAACAACTCTATCAACATCTGTTTAGAGATAGAAGATGCCGACATTGACGACACGATACACTTCGATACAGAAATACTAAAGAAGCTGGTTCTACTTAGCAGAAAGAAAAGCGCCGTAGAGCTGCCATGTCAATCGGGAGAAAATAAGTTTATGCTAAACAGCTTCTTCCTATCGCAAACGGGAAGTGATGACAGCCTATGGACATTGAACTACTCGGGCTACTTATTCAAGAAATAAAAACTTATAAAAACATACCAATATGAACAAACAAGAATTATTCGAAAACATAAAGAGAAAGAAATCATTTCTCTGCGTAGGTCTTGACACTGACATCAAGAAGATTCCGGAACATCTGTTAAGAGAAGAAGATCCTATCTTTGCGTTCAACAAAGCTATCATCGACGCTACAGCTCCGTTCTGTATCGCTTATAAACCAAACTTGGCTTTCTATGAAAGCATGGGAGTAAAGGGATGGATCGCATTCGAGAAGACAGTAGAGTACATCAAGACCAACTATCCTGATCAGTTCATCATCGCCGACGCAAAACGCGGTGACATAGGTAACACTTCGGCTATGTACGCTCGTACATTCTTCGAAGAACTGAACATCGACTCTGTAACCGTTGCTCCGTACATGGGCGAAGACTCTGTTACTCCGTTCCTTACTTACGAAGGCAAATGGGTTATTCTGTTGGCTTTGACATCAAACAAAGGTTCGCACGACTTCCAGCTGACTACCGACACCAAAGGCGAACGCCTCTTCGAAAAGGTATTGCGCAAATCTCAGCAGTGGGCTAACGACGAAAACATGATGTACGTAGTAGGCGCTACTCAAGGAGCCATGTTTGAAGACATCCGTAAGATTGCTCCTAACCATTTCTTGCTGGTTCCGGGCATCGGAGCACAGGGCGGTTCACTGGAAGAAGTATGCAAATACGGTATGACTAAGGAATGTGGACTTATAGTAAACTCAAGCCGCGCCATAATCTACGCCGACAAGACCGAAAACTTCGCTCAGAGAGCAGCCGAAGAAGCACAGAAAGTTCAGCAGCAAATGGAAGAACAATTGAAAGCTATACTGTAATACAATATATTGTAAAATATAAACTTTTATGGAAGCCGCCTTGCACAGGGCGGCTTTTGTTTTGAATTACTTTGAAAGAAATATGAAATATTTCTCGTTTTTCTACTGATATATAAAAAAAAAATACGTAATTTGCATAATTAAGAATACTGATATAAGAATTGGTACAGAAAAAAAACAAAATAGTAAATAAAAAAAAAAGATAAAATTAGAGAGGTTATGGAGTTCTCAGCTAAGCAAATTGCAGAATATATCCAAGGAGTTATTGTAGGTGACGAAAATGCAAGTGTTCACACATTCGCCAAAATAGAAGAAGGTATACCTGGTTCTATTTCATTCTTGGCTAATCCGAAATACACTCATTATATATATGAAACAAAAGCTTCGATAGTATTAGTTAATAAAGACTTCGAACCGGAAAAAGAAATCACTACTACTCTTATAAAGGTAGATAACGCCTACGAAAGTCTTGCAAAACTGATGACACTATACGAAATGAGCAAGCCTAAGCTGAAAGGAATACATCCTACAGCCTCTATAGACGAGAACGCTCACATAGGTGAAGATGTTTATGTAGGTCCGTACGCATGCATTGCGGCAGGAGCCGTAATCGGTGACGGAGCTTGTATCCACCCACACGCTACTATTGGCTGCAACGCCAAGGTGGGTAACAACTCGATTATCTATCCACACGTTACTGTTTATCACGACTGCCGCATAGGCAATAACTGTATAATACATGCAGGAACCGTAATTGGTGCCGACGGATTCGGTTTTGCTCCGTCGCCCGAAGGTTATGAGAAAATCCCTCAAATCGGTATCGTTATCCTGGAAGACAACGTGGAAATCGGTGCAAACGCTTGTATCGACCGTGCTACCATGGGAGCTACCGTAATACATAAAGGTGTTAAACTGGACAATCTTATCCAGATTGCTCACAACGTAGAAATAGGAAGCCACACCGTAATGGCATCGCAGACTGGCGTAGCCGGCTCGGCTAAGATAGGTGAATGGTGTATGTTCGGCGGACAAGTGGGAGTAGCAGGACACATCAAGGTGGGCGACCATGTTAACGTTGGCGCACAATCGGGTATCCCCGGAAACACCAAATCGGGCCAGACATTGATGGGCTATCCAGCTATCGACCCGAAACTCTTCGCACGTTCATCGGCTGTATTCAAGAAATTGCCCGAAATGTATACCGAAATGAACCGCATGCAGAAGGAATTAGAAGAATTAAAAAAATAGGGTGTCCAGTTCGTTGTACCAATTTTAGCTCACTT
>ULWY01094190.1_pt1 | contig 14602 bp, 20 predicted proteins | sample 1960761 | NCBI WGS metagenome assembly ULWY01 (sample SAMEA4835824, study PRJEB28245) | human gut metagenome | biome: gut microbiome; material: fecal sample | place: Denmark | collected 2008
TTCCGGGCTGGAATAATCCATTGCATAGAAGTTAATCTCCTGCTCAATAAATCCGCCCTCTGCATCGAACATTGACAGAAGTACATCGCCATCAATTACGCAGTCCTTATAAACCTTTGTGCTGCGCCCCATACAGGTTGCCTCATCGTTATTGGTAGTCTGGACCTCAAACACCGGAAGGTGCCCGGTGTCTTTGTACTTCGTTACCAGCTTATCAAAAATCTCGGTGCACTTATAAATGGTCATCTTGCATTTGACTTCCATTCCGGTGACTTTTCTTCCCTTGATGATTTTCCCAAGCAGTGCAATTTCTTTTGAAGAAAGATTTGCTTTGCCCTCAAAATTCTTTGCAAACAGAGCCGGATAGCGTCTGCCGTCAATAGTGACAAATGCCTCCGCCTCTTTTGCGCTTGGTACATCCTGTTCATTCATATATGTTCCTGGCATATTTTTCTTCAACTCCTTCCTACTGAATCACAACCGTCATATACAACTGTGCCATAGCGTTTACGACAGTAATTTTATCTTCTACGGAAACGCTTTTCTTTTCACCTCCGGCAGATACCACCACATCATCCTCTGAAAAATTCTCAATGGCACCCAGCTTTTCCAGTTCCTTGTGATGGGTTACAATGTCGCTCCACAGGCTTACCCTGCCGGATGCATTGTTCTGAATCTTCCCGTGGTACTTTGTGTTAAAAAGCGATGCAATGTCTGTCGCAATCTGGTCAAGCACACGCACCGTCTGGTTACTCTGGAAAAGTTCATTCTTATCATCCGTGAACGTCACAAGAGAATCGATATCCTCCAAAATACGCACTTCTGTTCCAACACTGTGCAGAACAAATTCGCCAGCTTTAATGGCTTTTTCAAGCTGTGCCTGTGTATAGGACGTATCTACTGTAAGCTCTCCGTCATAAGCTACATTGGTGCAGGATGCATTGACCGCACAGGCTGCCTCGATTCCAACTACCCACGGAACTACGTCAACACAGTTTTTAACATTGATAACGCCCTCATAATCCGCCGCATGAGCAAATAACACACACTGAAACTTCGTTCCTACCTTATCCCTCATACGCTGGGTAAATGCGGCGTATAACGCTTTCGTAGACGCATCATCCGTGCATACTCCCATTGCATTAAAACTGTAAGATTCGATTGCATCAAGGTATTTCTGATGGGATGCCCCGGTAACAGTTCCGTTTGTACCACCTACAAGGGCTGTGCCGGATGTTGCTGCAAGTTCTGCATCTTTTTTCCAGACAACAAACTCGTTGTCTACCAACTCCTCTGCCTTGGCTACCGTCTGGGAATCCACAAGGGTTACATCCATGTACAGCTTCACATCATAGGCGCCTTCTACATCCACGCTGTCCACAACTACAACCTTGAGGTCGTTGCCTCTGGTTCCTGAATATTTTGCTGTTGCAAAAAGGTTCGTTGCTTTCTCCCCTCCCGAAGTCAGTCTGTACAAAAATGCTTTCGTTGCGTGCTTGAAAAGCTCCCGTAATGCCAGCATCTTTGCATCAGAGTACGAATATCCAAAAATCTTGATGGAATCTTTGATAAATTCCTCCTGCTCCACCTCAAACACTGTTCCATCCGGTCCCCAGTCCAGCTCCAACGGCATGGTTGCAACTCCACGCTCCGAAAGTGTTGCTGTTGCTCTTGCTGCTGAAATAAAATTAATGTATGCACCGGGTAAAACCTTGTTCTGCCTGGTAAAAGTTCCTCCACCTAACATTTTTTCACTTCTCCTTTCATGTACTTCTCAATTTTGCTGTCCGCATCACTCAACGAATACTTTTTGTCATCGTCCAGCAATGCTTCCAGTAAGTCCCGCTTATCCGCATACCGCTGTGAAGCAATAAGCTGCTCCTTGGTATATCTTTTTGTGTTCGTTTCCTTAACTGCTGCCATCCGTAACTTCTCCTTTCATCTCATACTCTTCCATATAGGCTTCTGCTTCCTGTCTGGTCAAAAACAGCGTGTACTCTGCATTTGCAGTCAGTACCCCGTCTGAAATATCCTTACACTCCACCTCGCCGCGCACCAGTTTTCCATCTGTCTCAATAAGTTCCAGACACTCATTGAGTTTTTCAAAAACATCGTTCATTTCCTGCTTTGGCTCGGCGCTTTCCGCAAAATACTGTATTACGAAAAGCAATGTTGCTTTCCTGCGCCCTGTAATCTGTGTTGGCAGTGACGGGCTGATACAGCGCACAAAAAATGCAGGCTCTGTCATGTCCTGCATAGATGCTTCTGTGTGGATATCATAGTCATCGCCAAATGCGGCATATATGGCATCCGTGATGCCCTTGCGTACCTCATTAATCATTCAAATACCCTCTTCAACCATTGATTCAGTTTTTTCTCAAGAATTCCCGGCGCTGCTTCACGGATTTCTTTTTCAGAGATGGTAAGCATATGCTGACCTTCTACCCAGCCTTTTTTCAGGCGCTTCCCTATGGCGGGAACGTATCTTCCCGGTGTCTGGCGGTGTCCGAACTCCACATAGCTGGCATATTCCACATCATTGCGCACCTCAATAACGTATGTATCTGCAAAATGGTTTACTTTTAAACCTTCCACAAACTCAAGTACATTATCGGAACCCAGTCCTTCTGCTCCGCTTCCTGCTTTATGTGTTGTCCATCCACGCCGCAGTGTTCCGCCCTGCTTATCTGACATAACAAGAAACTTCTGCTGACCATCATCCTCTACGTCGTACGCATCGGAATAATCCCCTACCGGTGTTCTTTTGATAACCTTTGTCAGTAATCGCGCTGCCAGTTCCTTGGCACAGGATTCCATGAACGCCTGCCGCCCTGCCTCATCAGCAACTTTCTGAATCTTATCCTGGAACTCTTCCAGCCCCTTCAAATCAACCCTGATGTCTCCCATCAAGCCCACTCCTTAAATAAATCGAGCATTATCTCCTGATGCGTCGTGTGCATCCCTGGGACACCGCTTCGGGTGTACTCCGTGGTTTTTCCGCAGTGCGCCACAATAATCTTGGAGCCACTCTTGATTTCCACTTCCGGCGCAATGAATAATTTCACAGCCTGCGTCACCGGAGAAGCCGCATCCGACTTTTCCGCCTGCGTAATCGTCTCAAATGACAGCTTACATGGCTGATTCTCTAAAACCACGGTATCTGTGTACTTTACCACACCATTTTCTTTTGTCTTACAATGTTCCACAACCGTGCAGGTATCTTCGTACATGGCTTCAAGCGCCATTCTGACCATATTCATCAAAACACCACCTTCCGGTAACGGTTCAACGTTGCCTTATAATTTTTCATAAGACTTTCTGAAAACTCTGTCGCAGAAGTCTTAAAAGAAGTCGTTGTATCACCTATCTGCACCGAAGAGACTGTCTGTGGAACATCAGCGCTCCCCATGTGCTCATTCCGGTAAATATCAATTGCCATGCGAAGCACCGTAGTCTCAAGTCCTGCCGGAATCTCGTCGATATGGCAGTAGTTTTTTACCACATCCTCTGCATTTTCAAGTGTAAACTCCAAATGAACCTTTACCGTCTCATCTGGTTCACTAATTCCGAGAAGTGCCGACAGCCTTTCGACTGTCAGCCTGCTTTCCTCTGCCATATCGCACCCCCTAACCGATTTTGTGCTTAATTGCCACGATACGAAGCTGTTTCGGCTCATATACCGGTTTCCAGTTCTCTGCCTTGGCAAGTTCTGCACGAAGCGGTGTCTCTACATGCTCACGAACAGCTCCGGTGTATGCAATTCCTCTCGGATGCAGGATGAACGCCTTGCGGTTGATAAGATAATCGATACCGCCGCCGGTCTGCTTATCGCGGTCAACCTCTGTCGAAACAAATCCGGTCGGAGAGCCATTGCCGTATGCTACCGCGCCATTACCGAAAAGGTATGTTGTATACACACCGCCGGAAGTTACCGGACATCCATCGTCCACGGTCACGCGTCTGCCCTGGTAGGTATCAAACTCCACGTCCGTAGAATCACGCTCTGTTTCAATCAGATTCAACTTTTTCAGATAAGACTTTGTTGCAGAGTGCATCGCCACACCGGATAACTGAGACTGCGCATCACCTAAAAGCTGGCAAGCATCAATAAATGCAGATGCGCTAATCTGCTTTGCAGCATCCGTTTTCCCGGTCGTAAGGTCAAGAATGTGGTCTGCCATTCTGGTCTCTGCCGCCGGTGTGCCCTCTGGTCCCGCGGTGGTAGTACCGAACACTCCCGCAAGGATTGAGATAAGCTCCTTCTGCATATCTCTTGCCCAATAGGATGCTACCAGGTCACCGATGGCTTTCATCGGGTCAGCGCCCGCCAGTGCCGCGGAAAGGTTACTTGCTCCCCACATGTTCTGTCTGTAGATCGTGGTAGATACATCCTTGTTGGAACCGATTTTCTTTGCGGTCATCTTCACATCCTCAAGGATTGCTTCGGATTCTCCCTGTAAATCCTCGAAGAACGGCATATTGTGTGTTCTGGCCGCCTCACTTGCCAGTGCGTCAAATTCCGGGCTGTTTACCACGATTCCACTCTGGAAGAACGCGGACAGCTCCATTGTTCTGTTGATTACATACCGGTTAAAAAGCTCCGGTACAATTACGTCTGCAATCTTTGTAATTGCCATAAATTATCATCCTCTCTTTCTTACAGTGTTACTCCGGCTGCTGCCGCAAGTTCTTTTGCCTGCGCCGGATTTTCTTTTAACATACGTCCCTGTTCGGTCAGATTAAAAGTGTCTTTTGCGAATGGATTCGTCACACCGCCTGCGCCGCCATTCTTAGGGCTGTACGGCGGTTTCTGCTGTTCCTGCTTAAACAGGTGCGCCATTGTTGCATCTTCCTTATAGGGCTTTACCGCCTCTTCCACGCCAATCGGCTTACCTTCCTTATCAAAGTTGAACTTCTCAAGTCCACCCGCCTTGTAAATCAGATAATCCGGATCCAGAACACCCTGCTTTGTGAGCTGCTCTTTCAGGGCATAGGTCTTCGCAATCTCCTCGCTTGCAGTCTGCTGTTTTTTGAGTTCTCCCTGCAGATTGGCAATAGTGGTCTGTAACGTCTCGTTATCGGCATTGTTCTTCTTTAAATCTCCGATAGTTGTGTTGAGTGTCTTAATCTGACCCTCGAGGTTCTCTTTTTCTGCTACGGCAGCATCGTACTTGCCCTTATCCACATACTGACCGGAACCAAGGTCTGCCAGCTTCATCTGTTTATCCTTATTCTCCGGTTTTGCGTTGTGGGTGGTAACTGCTGTCTCCACCTGCTTATAGAGTTCCTCATCCAAAACTTCTTTTAAAAATTCCATCCAGTTCCTTTCCTGCGCTGTTTTTAAGTGTGGTGCCTCCACCGCAGTATGCAGTTTTGATGCCGTGCATAAGGGCAAATTGCCGTCAGTTTAAACGTCATAAGGCTTTGGACAATATAAAAACAGGACCCCCGGAGGAACTTACTTGGCGTCACCTCTGCGCCGTTTCGTTCATAGATTTACGGTTGTCCTGTTATTATTAAAATATTTCTGCTTCGCTCTGCACTTTCATATCCGGTGGATGCTCCACAGCACTGCTTAACATTTTATCAAGCTCTACCACGCGCTTACTAAGTGCCAAAAATGTTTCTATGTTTTCAAGTCCGCACTTTTCCGCAAATCCAAGCAGCGCGTAATCTGATTTTCAATTATTTCTCGATTCATCGTACCTCCTAAAGTTACTTTAATGTTATACTAATTTCACAAGTTGATACTACACTTGAATATTTTTTGAAAGGAGTTCTTATGCGTACACGTATTACAGTCAGCAAAACCATTGATATGCAGGGATTCTGTCCCTATGTCCAAGAGGAAGTTATCATCCCTGTTACCTATCAAAAATATGCACCTCTCGGCGATGAACATACTTATGCTATCGTTACACAATTAGATTGTGTAAATGGTTCAGAATGTCCGGATGCCGCAAATTGTCCAGTTGCTCGTCAAAAGACATATTGGTAAATTCTCTTAGCAGTTCTGGATAATCTTCCAGCCACGAGCCATGCAGGATGTTTTTCTGCATGGTTTCGGGTTCTAAGGCAATGTCTACGCTCGTTTTTTCTCTTAATTCTCTTAAAATATCTATAAACAGTACATTTCCTGTTGTTTCAAATTCATGTCTGCATTCTGGCGCATACTTGCAATACAGGCATTTTGTAGTATGTCCACTCATACCCTCCTGTATAATTCTGGAAATGCAATGCAGCACTTTGTCATCCACTGCTATCATGTCTTGCAATACGCTCCCTCCTTTTGATTTTGAGTACAAAAATACCACCTAACCGTTATGGGCTGGTGATATTACCATTACATTTCAAGCATCTTTCTGATTAATTCCAAATCCGTTACTTCAAGGGTTACTGTTCCATTCAACGGATTCATATCTTCAAATCGGAGTCCTGAAAAAATAAGCCTCTCGCAAGACCGCTCCCCCTGCACATCTCCGACTGCTTCATATACTTTTCCAGTATTAAATTCATCATCTGTTTGATATTCAATGTCCTGACATAAAATAAATGACGCATAGACTTTCTTTTCACCTTTGCACATTCTGCCGAGAATCGGTGTCATGCTCCGATGTTCTGTGATTTCGATTTTTCCGGTAAACTGTGCAAGTGGAAGGCGCCTGCCTGCTGTAATCACATTTAGTGATGCGTTTTGGATGTCCAAGGTTTTTATAAGTGTTATCATTCTGTCACCTCTGTTTTTCTTTAAAATACGGACATTTTGCATTTTTCCCATTCCATATTTCCGACGGTATCCCCTTTTCTTTCGGATAAGCTGTACACGAATATGCCTTTCCCGACACTTCTCTTTTTCTGCAATTTGCACACAAGCAATATAAATTTAAATGATATTTATCAATTTGTGCATTCACATCATTACCTCCGCTCAAATATTGGCTTCACACCGAATTTCAAATACATTTCATTCCATATTTCATTTCCCAGTTCTATAATAGCTTCTTCCTGATCTATGCCATCCATAACTTTACTTCTGTATTTAGGCAAAAGTGCATTCATGGTATCATTATATTGCTTTGAAAAAACTCCAAATTCGGGAAGATTTTTTATCTGTTCATTGTATTCTAACACATATGTACCATTTTTCCCACAAGTTCTAAAGCTTTTCGCTTTGTGGTCTACTAACAGATACAGGTCTTCTGGTGATGGTGGTGTACTCAATGGATGATTATGCGTAACATCCTTTCCCTTCATCAATTTTAACTGATGCTTAGTAAATTTTATAGTGTCCTCATTGCCTAGTTGACAACTGATTGCTTTTCCATTGTCAAATATAACTGCCGTTTCATAATCATTCTGGCTGATTTCCTGCTCAACTGTTTGCAAATCTTTCCCGTTAAAATCATAGTATTTAGGGTTACTCTTATTATTGTTTGTGATAAGTCCCAGTCTGTCTCTCACTTCCGCATCCCCATCAACAAACGACTTTTTCCACTCCTCATACGTCGTATTCTCCGGCACATAATACTTCTTACCGTCCGCCCCGCGTGCAACTCTTTCCCCCGTGGTAAATTCATCGTTGAAATACGGGCAGGTACAGCCCCGGCAATTCGGATGGAACGGTGGCACGGTAACACCAATCTTATAATCTTTCATCGGAAAGTGCTTCCCGTCCATCTCCCCGCAGGTGGGGCAAGTGTGGCTGTCCAATGTCTCTACCACTTCAAACTCTTCCACGTCAAGGTCAGAAAAGCAAGTTTCCTGTGCCTTTGCAGAAAAGGCCGCCGATTCCGTCTGAACGATTCGCGCCGCCTGTGACCTGCTCACTTTCATGTTCTGGGATATTTCCCGTATAGCTCTGTCCGGCGATTCCCCTGTAATGCACATCCGCGTTAAGGAATCGTGCATATTGTTAATCAGCTTCGTTTTATCCGTCCAGATGCGTTCTGAAAAGTTGCGTCCATCCACCGCCCAGGGCTTATGTATGATGTCATTGACCTTTTCCGGGTTAAAGCTCTGCATCTGCCAGCCAACACCGATGCCTCGCTGCACTTCGTATGCAGTATGGTAATACCCGGATGTATACAGATTTGCGATATGTTCATCTATGGAATCATGATAATTTCCGTACAGTTTTTCAATCTCCTGCCGTGTCTGCACCTTGAGCGCTTCCAGTCTGCTGATATGCACCTTTGCGGATGCGTTCTCAAGCTGTTTTGCCCACTGCTGATTTATGCCATTCTCGCGCCCATATTTAATGTAATCCTGCACATCCCACCGGAACTCTTCCAGTTCGTCACTGTTAAGCAGACGTCTGGCTTCCACCATTGAAATCCCATTATTGGCAGCAAACCGCTGATACCAGGCATTTATCTTGCCGTCAAGCGCCTGCTCTGCACGCCGGAACTCCTGTTCAATCTCCTGCACGGTCTGAACGGATGTATCATGCTGCGATTTTTCCATCTGTCGGAAGCGCTCCTGCCAGTATTCACTTGTCCGTTCTCCCATGCAATCACCTCATTTCACAGAATCCCGAGTTCTTCGTATACGGCTGTAATCTTCGGAAACTGATTTTCAATCCAATCCACCATTGTTTCCTCATGCCCCATACGCGAAACGTGTTCAAAGTTATCCTTCAAGCCGCTTTCATTCAAAAAAGCGTGAATAATCTCATGGCGCAGGCATCTCTTGAAATAAACATCCTTTTCCTCTTCACTGCTAAACCAAAAATGTTCTTCATCATCAAAATCTGCAATAACAATCAGTGGAAGGCTACTGCAACAATAGCCCGCCCATGAATTTTGGCTCAGTTCCTTATCTTCTGACCACTTATGTATCTCTATCCGATACTCCGTCCCCAGAATCATCACCGTCTGTCTCACTGCCTGTCTCCTTTCCTTTTGCACCAAAAGCACCGATGTAAGCATCTGCTTTCTCCTGTGCTTCCTGTGCCTCTTTCTCCAACTGCTTCAATTCAGCGTCTACATCCTCGACAAGCGGATGCGCTTTAAGAATCGTCTTTTTACTGACAATCCCAACCGAATCCTTGCAAATTTGTGCCTGTTCCGTGTCATTTTTTACACAAGTGCGGCTCCAAGTTTGTATAATTTTCTTGCAATCAATCCCCTCATGACGGCATATCGCTCTTACCAGGCGGGCAAACCCAAGCTGAAACTCTGTCTCTGTCAGTCCGGCTTTCATTTCAAGCAACGAATACATGAATTTAAGCGCTTCTCCGCTCTGATTTCCGAAGCTCTCCGGCTGTGGGTCAAATCCCTGCCCCTGCTCAAAAATAGCCTTTCTGGTGGCTTCTAACACGCTGTTGCGGGCTTCTATTGGAATCTCAATGTTGAGTGTGCTCACTCCTGGATTGCTGCTCTCGTCGCCATCCACCTTGATGGTCTTATACTTTTTCAGGTCCGATAAAAATGAGTTGAGGTCCGTGCCACCATACCCGGACAGTACAAAAATCAGCTCCTGAATATCATCCAAATCATTAATAAAACCGCTGTAGACCTTGTCATATACGTCTATCAGCGGCTTAATGTTTTTCAAATCATTCGTATCCGTGTTATTGTTCGGGAATGGAATAAACGGCACCTCTCCGAATTCATGCCGATATTCTGCGGTAAAATCGCCAGTATCCGGCACCATGAACGTATTGTAGTAGAACAGCCCATCATCCAAGGTATCGCCGCTCTTCCGTCGGAATGACCAGCAGCTTTCCTTATCCCAGTATTCATAAATTGCATAGGTATCTCCTGTTTCCTCGTCGATTTCATCGTACATACGGAGAACACCTAGCAACTTCTTTTTCAGATTGTGGGATTCGATGGGGATAATCTGCTTGCTGTCAACTACCGCCCACTGGAATGTTCCATCTTCATCCTCCCAGTAATGAATCCATCCCACCGACGCATTGGCAGCATTTATGCACAGCTCCATGCAGTTTTTCCGGTATTCATCACCGAGTACTTCTGTCACGACTTCATTTCCATGCTCATTCCCAATATCAAAGAGCGGCGGCGCCGTGAACATATACGCGGCTTTCTGATTTACGATAAGCCCGTGGAAGTTCCGGGGAATCCGGTTGTCTGCATTGCGCAGAGGGTTGTCGGAATCCTCTTTCTTTTTCTCGTCTTCGGACTTGACTTTCACCAGAATATCCGTTTCATTCCGGTAGTACCGTTCCGCCTGCATTGCCCGCAAGGAAAACCGTGTATGTCCCGGTTCGTATTTTCTTATGAGTTTTTTCATAACCTCAAGTTCCATGTTCTCACCTCTATTTCAAAATGCTGATGCCGCCCGGCTTGCGAATAATCGTATAACAGAAATACCGAAGAGCATCCATCGCATGATCGTGCATCTTTACCGGTTTATCCTCGCCACGCTCAGATGCTTTCTGGTCCCAGATATATGACCCAAACTCTTTTATAGTGTTCGGGCACTGGTCACTGATGGCGATTTTCCCCTGATTCAGCAACGATGCCACAAACCGGATTCCATCCAACACATCATTTTTTGCTTTCTTGATCGCATAGCCTCGTTTTTTCAACTCCGCAATGAAGGACGCTGCCGATGGATCTATAATGATCTTCACTGGCTTTATACCACCAAGCCATCGCTCCAAGTCATCTGCATATTCTGTGTCTGTTTTCTGTCGTTCCTCATCACGACCGGAATAATAGTACTCCCGGCAGCACACCCACCGTCCGGAACGCTCTTTGCACCACAGCAGGAATACCGTGGCATTTTGCGTACCATAATCGCAGGATACATAGTAATTCGTATTGACCAGATCTGGCAGATTCGATATCACATGCTTGGCAGTGTCGAACATATCGTAGATAATGCCCTCTGCCATCGCCCACAAGCCACGGATATACCGCCGGTAGAATACACCTGTATACATACTGCGGTATCTTTCCTTGATTTTCTCCGACAGAGATAAATTATCATCCATCGTAAAATGCAGATATAAAATCTCTTTTAATCCCGGATCCCGGTTCTCTGCTGCAGCTTTTTCTCTTATCTCCTGTGTTTTCTTTTTCCCCAGATATCCAGTTGCTTTGTCAATCCATCCCGTCTTGAACCAATGATACGGTCCGTCCGGGTTACAGTTGAACCAATACTTCGATCCCTCAACAGAGCATCGTCCGGTTGCCTGGTTCACGAAGCTTTCCGGCATCAGCGCCACTTCATCAAAAAAGACCCCAGCCAAGGTAATACCCTGGATAAGGTCTTGTGAACGCTCATCTTTGCCGCCAAATATATAAAAGTAATTGGTCGTCTCTCCTCTTGTCACAACGACCAGATTGTCAGCTCTATGGTCTGCTACAGTATAGCCGCGGCTCCGTAACATCACTTCAATCCAGAACAGTACGTTACGCCGGAAAGAGCCGATTGTCTTTCCGCACATACCAAAGTTCTGACCGTTAAATTGTGTCATCGCCCACATCACAAAGGACAACGACATACATACCGTTTTACCGGAACGGATTGCCCCATCGGCAATGATGCCATCCATATCCTTAACTGGTGATGTATCGCACCACCAATTTAATACCATGCGCTGTTTCTTAGAAAAGGGCTTGAATTTGAATGTCTGCTTAATTTTCTTCATCCATCCAATCCTCCGCGGCACTTCCCTGCAGCGCTTCTAAGAATCCGTCATCCGCAGTCTCTTCCTCATCGTCGGTCTGCACCTTGGCTTTTAACAATGCTGTTTCAGCACTCTGTTTTTCAAGTGTTGCCGGTATCATATAAATTTCCTTAAGATTCTTTAACGCTCCGGTCACTTGGGATAACCCCAATCTATCAATGGGACCGCTTGCAATGTTGATGCGCTCCGTCTCATCTATGATTTCCTTGGTAGGCTTCCCGATGGCTGTATTATCTTTATATTCAACCGTCTTGACCTTTTTCTTGTCTCGCACAACATACTGTTCCAGTTCGCCTAGTGCCTGTTCTGCTTTCTCTGCCGCCTTATCTGCAATGGATAAAAGGCGTACTATCCTGTCTGCATCCGCATCAGAAGATTTTTCCTTTGCTTTTTGGCACGTATCAAGAACGTACTCAGTTCTTTTTCTTACCCAGCCGTCTTTTGCGCACCTGTCCTTTAATGTTTTAATCGGGATATCGTACTTATCTGCTAAATCCTCTAAACTGCAAGGCTTTCTGCTTATGTCGGTCACATATTCATGTTCTATCTCTATCCACGATGCATCATTAGTTTGTGTTGCAATCTTTTTCGCAACGTTGCATTTCTTTTTCTCTTTCTTTCGCAACGTTGCATTGCCGTCATCATCCCACTTATACCGGTTCTTCCAGCTCCGCACAGTTCCCTCAGCTATCCCGAGCTGGTTTGCAATCTCTATCAGCTTAAGCCCTTGCTTATACATTTCAAAGGCTTTGTCCGCTCTCGCATCTTTTGCCTTTGGCAAGGACCATCACCTACCTTTTCTTTACATACAAAAAAGCACCCGTCATTAAACGGGCGCCTTCTCTGGGTTGGGGGAGTTGCAAAAAGCAAATGGCTCTTGGCTCTCTCAATTCACTTCTTGCAGTTTATACTATAGCATTTTAAAAACGAAAAATCCGAAAAAAACGAAATTACTTTTATGCTACTCTCATAAAATTATTAAACTCCATTCTTATGCTATCACCGGTTGCTTTTCTGCCTATCCTGTCTGCTACTCTCTCCCAGCTCATTCCCTCAAAGAACTTATACCGGATGATCCTCTGCATCCGTACCGGTATGCCGTTCATCCACTGCTCCACCTGCAGCTTGATCTCTTCCGACTGGGCTTTTCTCTCTTCCAGCAGTTTCTCTTCTATACGCAACTGCGCATCATCCGTGTATGTGAACGATGTTCCTTCAATCTTGAAATATGTTTCTGCATACGGGAAATCATTCATCGAACCTTTTACACTTCCCGTCACAATCGTTTGCCGTTTACGCTGCAATCTCTTAATATCCTGCTCCGTCTCCCGGATCATCTCACATGCATCTACATACTGCTCCAATATTTTCTTATCTACTCCCACCGTATTCTCCCCTTTCTGATATTATCACTGCAATGTTTCTGATAATATCATACAATAGGTTTGAAGTGGATTTGTGCCAAATTTAGGGCGAAAAAATAAGCCTAATATCACCGTCTAAATGAAATTAGGCTTATTTTTTTACTTATTACAATAATCACTACATTCGTTTTTTCTCTTCTTCAAAGTAGGTTGCCTTTTTAGCAGAATTTCTCTTCTCCACAAATTGTTCAAAATCACTTCTGCTCTTTTCTCTCTGCTTTGCATAATCTTCTCTCGTTGTTAACTTTGGGCACACTAATATGTTTTTTGTTTCTCTCATGTTATGCACCTCCTCCATCAACTTTTTCGGCAATCGTCTTTCCTTGTTCATATATTCTATCCATAAGTAAAATATACTCTTTAAGTACCTCACAATAGTTTGCAGCAAACTGTACAGCCTCATCCTTTGTATTCCATACAACTGTATCATCATGCGCAACTATCTCTATCAAAGCAATATTCGTTCCACCCATCTTTCTTATTGGAATTCCTAGATATTGATTATATTTGCATTTGTTTATATTTTGTGAAAATGCCTTTGCCACTTCCTTTTTTGAAAGTAAAATCCTATAATCAGGACTATTACTTAGCAAAATCTTCTCACAAAATCTAGTTCCTTTCTTGCCCTGTGCAAGAACTCTCGATACACCAAACACACTTGGTTGAGAAACATGACCCTCATGAGCTATCATAATTGAATATTCTGCACCCGCATTATTTATTCTATCATAGACGTTAACAGTTACCTTAATATTTTGCCCACTTTCTTCCATAATATTCTGATATATAATTTTTGCAATTGTTGCAGCAGCCGAGTTGATATTTAAATCTCTAACGTCTATTTTGTTATGTTCCTTCAAATATTCAATTTGGGACTTTATCTTTTCATCCAAATATGCCAATAATGTGCATAGCGTTTCATTAGATTTCTTGTATACAGATATTTCTCTTCTTAATTCATCGACTTGATATTGAAGATTTTCTACTGATTTTCTCTTTTTTTCATTATAACACACCAGAATAACCATTGCAATAATATACGCAGCTCCTATAAGCAATGTTACAACTTTTCCAGTTGACAAATTAAACTTGTTTTCCTTATTTGTCCAATCACCAGTAATGCTATTTGCTACTTCATAAGCCAATGGTCCCAAAAATGGAATTATTACATTTGCGATTGCAATTATGTTGCCTTTTTTCTTTCTCTCTTTCAAAACTTTCCCCCTCATATTCTATGTTTGTATAATATAACTTTTTTCTGCAATATTCAACATAATATTTCTAAAACTGTGGTTTATTCCCATTCCATTCTTAACTGTCCGTTCTTCTCCTCCACCAGATGCGCCATCCTCTGCCGCATCAATCTCTTTGCTGTCCCGCGTCTTCGGTAGAAACTCCTCCTGCTGATAGGTAGAATGCCGTGGTGGGCTTCCAGCATATCGTAGCTGGTGCCGCGCACGATGGATTCCGTCAGTTCCGCAGCAATGAAGCTGTCCACGCTCTGGCAGATTTCAAA
>ULWY01033683.1_pt1 | contig 14587 bp, 13 predicted proteins | sample 1960761 | NCBI WGS metagenome assembly ULWY01 (sample SAMEA4835824, study PRJEB28245) | human gut metagenome | biome: gut microbiome; material: fecal sample | place: Denmark | collected 2008
ATGCGCACATCCCCGCACTGCCCGTGGGCGGACTTACCGCCGACATGATCGCAGACGCGGTAATGAAGGCGAGAAAATAACGGCATCAGCCCGTCCCGCACCTCCCGTCAAGCGGGGCTTCGGCTCATTCATAAAAAACACCCGGACCCTCTCCTTTCGGATCAGGTCCGGGTATTCTTTTTTCTTGACGACACGCGGTTTTCAATCAATATTGTCCTATTTTTATTATCAGCACGCCGTTGCGGAGGCGCATCGAGTCCTTGGCGGGCCACACGCCCATATCGGCAACGTCGGGCTGCTCCGCAAGCTCTGCGCATTCTTCGTTCGAGGCGAACCTGAAATCCACTCCGAGAACGCCCTCAAGGAAATGATAGATATGCTCGCGGTCATACATAAGATCGGACCTCAGTCTGCCGGTGAGGATATGCGCGTGCGAGCTTGGCTCGTCATATCCGAGGATCACGGCGTCCGACTTCTCCCCGGCGCCAACTATGGCAATGCGCTCTATCTCGTCATCGTCGGCTATCATGTGCATACGCGTCGTCATTTCAAGCGCCGTTGCGTAGGATCTTTCATAGCTGCTGTGCATATAAAAGTAGCTTATATTGGCAAGAACGCCGTTGTTGAGTATGATAAGCGCCAGCACCACGGCAAATATGTTCCCCATCCACGGGCGCAGCCAGCGGGCGTAAAGCGCCGCCGCAAAGACCGGAAGGAGGCAGTAGCAGACGAGCATCATCGGTCGGTATACCATATCCGGCGAGACTATGAGCCATATGCAGGCAAAGAGCGGGATCGCCACTGCGGCGGAGATCGAAAGGACGAGCTGCATGCGCCTGCGGAAGAGTCCGCTTTTTACCGCGGCGATGACCGCGCCGACCGCCGCAGCCGCAAGGAACACGATATTCAGCACGCCGTAAAGATTCATTCCGTATGCGGAAGCGGTGCATTCGACCGCCATGAACCCGGCGTATCTGCGGCTCCCGGTGAGCCACCCGACAATATTCGCCGGCGAGAATTCAAGCCGCGCCGCCGCATCTATACCGAGATACGTGACCGCATTTGCGTCCTCAGCCGTAAGGCAGATGCGCCATACGACGTAGTAAAGTATCATTCCGACGGCGTATATCGCCGCCTGTCTGCCGATATAGAGCCACGCCTCGCCGTTCGTGCGGCGTCCCTCAAGCATTTCGCCGATGAAGTATACAACGGTCAGGACCAGTGCGAACGAAACATATGCCTGATATATCCCGCACGCCAGGCACAAAAGCACCGCCGAGACAGCCCACTGCCACGGTTTTTGCATTCGAACGCCGAGAACAGCACTGCGAGCGCCGAAAGCAGCATGGCAAGGAAATATCCGTCCGCGGTAAAGCCGTAAAAGAAAGTCTCGGTCATTCCGGGATATGACGCGATGAGCGCTCCGCCGAGCACCACGGCGACAGGATCCTTTATTCCGAGCAGACGCACGACCACCGCGGCGGTAAGCGATATGTAAACGAGCGAGAAAAGTCCCGTCACCCACGGCAGTTCGAAAAAGCTGCTCGGCGCGCAGGCGAAGGAAAGGAACCACCGCCCCGACGCCACTATGTTTTGCGGGTCATAGAAGTTATAAAGCGAATCGCTGTTCGGCAGCGTGTTTGAGAACTTGTAGATATGAACGAGCAGTCCGGCTATAAAAGCCGAAAGGAACGCCCGCTTTTCCTCGCGGCTCACGCGGCTGCGGAAAAATTCAATGAATGTATTGCCCTTGCGCAGCCTCTTTTATTTTTTGTGATGTTTACCGAAGGACGCCCCCGCCTTCTCGCAAAGCGCGAACGTTCCCCACAACGTCAGCATATACGCGCCGAGTATAAGAAGCCCCGGTATCAGATAAAGCAGCGGGCAGGGTATCCAGTGCCAGAAAAGCTGCAGGATGCTGATATCCGCAGGGTATGTGTAGAAATAATTCGCAAACGGACACACCGTGCGGCGCAGGATGAGATTCACCGCATGCGCGCCGCCGGCAAGACAGCAAAGCGTAAGGTATATTCCGGGGAAGTCCCCAAGGCGCGGGCGGTAAATTCCGAGCGTGGCAAGGCTTATGCCGCAGATGAATATGACGATATGCGTTCCGTAAAATCCGAGCATGCGGGGCAGAAAAAGCGAGTACCCGCAAAACGCCGACTCCGGAAACACGAGCGCCATGACCGCTCCGAGCGGAGCGACAAAAAACGAGAATCCCGTTATCGAGCGGCGCCCGGTGAGAAGTCCTATCGGGATGAGGAACATATTTATGTTGCATAGCTGGAGGGGCAATTCGTTCCACCAGTTAAAACGCACGATGCCGCTTATGCGGAGGAAATCCGCATCGTGCGATAGCGCGACTTTGTAAATTAAAAAGCCCACTATGTTTGCGATGCATATCGCCACGATCACCCATCGGCGGGTCTTCTCCTCCGTGCGGGAAAGGCAGAAATACAGCAGCATAATAACAGCCGCCGCAAATACGAAAAGTCCGATGTGCACGGCGTTAAACGGTTTTATTATCATTCTTCGGTCTCCTTCTGTTGAGCACCATCACCGGCAGTGCGGCAATAAGCGCGGCGGCACATCCGGCTGCAAGATCGAGAGCCGAGTGCTGTTTTATAAAAACGGTGGAAAGGCAGATAAGGATGGTCATGGCGGCGCTCGCAACACGAAATGCCGTCATTTTTTTGAGGCGCGGGCAGGAAAACGCTGTAAGATGCACGCACAGCGCCTCATAGCAATGAAGGCTCGGGAAGACGTTCACCGGGCGGTCGGCGGCAAAGATGAAGCGGCAAAGCCAGAGAAAAGCGCCGTCTCCCGCCGCATCGGGGCGAAAATCCACCGCCGTGGGGAACGCTATGAGCACGGCGATGCACGCCCACGCGCCGCCGAAAAAGGCGGCGCACTGGCGCGGGAAATATTTTTTATCAAGGAAACATACCGCCGCAAGCATGATCGGCACGTATGCGTACCACATAAGATACGGAATTATAAATGCCGGGACGAACGGTATCGCATCGTCAAGCGCGCAATGCATCATCATGCGCTCGCGCTCCTGCCATGAGCTGAGAAAATATCCGAGCCAGACGGTCAGAAAAAGCGCAAAAAGATATATCTGACGGTTTTCGCGCAGAAATGCGCATATACGTTTTGATTTTTTCTTCATTTTCACTCAATACAGCGGAAGCACGGTCATGGAAAGCACGACCTCATCCACCGGTTTTGCGTCGTATGTCCCCACGGCGATGGTGTCCTTTATAATGCGCCGGTCGCCGGAGAGACGTGTGGCAAGCGTCATGCCGAAGTAGACATACCCCTGTCCCGCCGTGGTGGAAAGCTCATATGTGGGGTCAAAGAAATAATTACTGCCGTTTATGCTCGCTATGACCCATGCGTGCCCCACGATCTCGCCGCGCATATCGGTCGCGCACAGTTCGGCGGTAATGCCGACCTGCGTGAGCATCTGCGCATATGTGCGGGCAAAGGCAGAGCATATCCCGGTATGCTCGTGATACGCGCGGTATGACGGATGATATGCCGGCACATACCCCGCGCGCAGGATATCGTAATCGTATTTCACGCGCGTGGTGATGTTGTGGTATACCGTCATGGCAAGCTCCTTTTCGCCAATTCCGGTCGCGGCTCCGCCGAGAAATTCGTTCGCCTCGGCATAAAAGGACTCGACCAGCGCGTCATGCTCGGCGCGGGAGCCGGTGGTGTAACTCCACCGGATGCTCCCGCTCGCGGGATCGTAGAAGGTGAGAGTGTCAAACACGAGCTCGGCGCCGTAGAGCGGGAACTCATACTCAAGTATTCTCGGAAGCATATCCGCGTACCGCCTTGACGGACACGGAACGCTTGTATCGTAATTCAGATATGCATCGATAAAGGAAATGTAAAAATCGGCAAAGTCTCTGCCCATATAGCGCAGGGCGGCGGTCGAAAGCGCATAAGGGTTGTAAACGTAGGCTCCGCCCTTTACCGTAGGACGCATTTTTTCGGGCAGCGGACGCCACGGCTCGTACACGTCGGACTCCCCCGAGGACGGCTCAAGGTCGGGAGCGGCGCAGCTTGCGGCGGCGCGTTTGCCGTAATCGATCTTATAAGGGTAAATATAAAGCTCCGACCCGCCATTATCTGCCTGAAGTCTGCCGGACACGGTCACTATGCTGCCGAGATATTCGATGTCCTGCGGGGAGGAGGAGAGGCGCACGGTGGTGACTCCGGTAAAGGCGTAAGCGTTCCCGGAGGGATCGGTGCATTTTATGTTCAGAGAAGTCTCCGGCGTAAGATAAAGTCCTGAATCATCCTTTTGTATACTGCCGACGAGCACTGCGCCGCCGGTCGTTTCTATGTCAAAGCCGCTGTCCCCGGTGGAGTCCGGCGAGGTCGTGACGTCACTACCGGTCACGGTGCCGGTAACTGTGGGCGTGGAGGGACCGTCGCCGCCGGCAGGCGTGGGGGCGCATCCCGAAAGAAGACATATGAGCAGGGTTATCGGTATGGCTTTTGAGATCACTTTACACATTGGCGTTCCTCGCGGAATAATCGTAGAATTAAGCGGTTTTTCTCCAGCTTTTATTATATCACAATTTACTTTGTATGTAAAGACATAAGGATGAGTGATATATTCTGCTTCGCAGAATGTGATATACGCCTACGGCGTGTGATATATGAATGTCGCGATAATTCGCGACATTCATGTGATATCCCGCTTCGCGGGATTGAGGAAGATTTTGCTTTCGCAAAATCCACTAATCTACCTCCTCATCCGTCGCGCTTCGCGCGCCACCTTCCCAGACATGGGAAGGCTGACAGATTCGCTTCTGCCGACAATCAAGGTGAAGACAGCAAAACAATTTTGTTTTTATGTTTTTATTCTTTAGCCCTTAACCGCTTATTATATTTCTATTATACTGTTACATTGCCTTTCCGAATATGCTGCCCTATTAAAATACCGCCTTGCTGAATATGTTGCCTTGTTATATTGTCTTGCTGATTATGATACCTCACTAAAGATTATTGCTTTCTCCCCGTCCGTTGATGGAAGTTCGGATAACAGTAGCCTTCCCATGTCTGGGAAGGTGGCGCGCGAAGCGCGTCGGATGAGGAGGGAAAAATCAAAGATTTCGCCGGGGCGAAATCTTCATTATTTTATTCTCCATAGAAACTAAAATTAGATAGCAGATATGAATCCGCTCTCTTTTTACGGGTGCGTTACTTCATGTTCAGATGTAACTAAAGACGTGTAGTAGATATGACTCTGTACTCATTTCACCATCGGGGTACGCGGCTGCAAATCTGCACAAACGCCCCCCGAGTACAAAAAAACACTTGACAGGGAGAGGGGGAATGGTGTATTATTATAATGTAGAAATATATATAGAGGCTTAGGTCTATGGAATACAGATTTTCGGACAAGCTGGCGGGATTGCGCCCGTCGGCGATACGTGAAATATTCAAATCCCTCTCCGACCCGGAGATAATCTCGTTTGCCGCAGGCAACCCCGCGGCGGAATCCTTCCCGATAGAGGAAATTCGCACACTATCGGCAGATATACTTGAAAAGACACCCGTCGCGGCACTCCAGTACAGCCGCACCGAGGGATACCCGCCGCTGTGCCGGACGGTCGCCGAGCGCCAGCGGAAAAAGTTCGGCATCGGCTCGGACGGCGACGAAACGATAATCGTTTCGGGCGGTAACCAGGGAATTGAGCTTGCGGCAAAGGTGCTTTGCAACGAGGGCGACGCCGTGGTGTGCGAGGAGCCTTCGTTTATCGGCGCACTGAACGCCTTCCGCTCAAACGGCGCACGCCCGGTCGGCGTGCCGCTCGGAGAGGACGGCATAGACCCCGACGCGCTTGACCGCGTGCTTGCCGAAGAGCCGAGAGCGAGATTCATTTACCTGATCCCGACATTTCAGAATCCCTCGGGCATAACAACGAGCCTTGAGAAGAGGAAGAAAATATACGAGGTCGCAAGACGGCACGATACGCTGATACTTGAGGATAACCCCTACGGCGAGCTTCGCTTTGCCGGCGAGGACGTGCCGACAATAAAAAGCATGGACACCGACGGCAGAGTGATATACTGCTCGTCATTCTCAAAGATACTTTCGGCGGGCATGCGCGTGGGATACGTCACCGCGCCCGCACCGATAATAAGCAAAATGGTCGTGGCAAAGCAGGTCGAGGACGTTCACACGAATATATTCTTCCAGATGCTCTGCTACCGATACATGACGGAATACGACCTTAACGGTCATATACGTGATATACGCGCCATATACCGCCGCAAATGCGGACTGATGCTTGAATGCCTTGAGCGCGAGCTGCCCGCCGCGGTCAGCTTTACACGCCCGGAGGGCGGCTTGTTCGTGTGGTGCACACTTCCGCAGGAATGTGACATGGGTGCGTTTGTAAAGCAGGCTCTTGAAAAGCGCGTTGCGGTCGTGCCCGGCACGGCGTTCCTCTGTGACCCGGACGGCAAATCGCAGTCGTTCAGAATAAACTACTCCACCCCCTCGGACGAGGAGATACGCGAGGGCTGCCGCCGCCTCGGCGAGGCTGCGCGGTCTTTTGGAATAAAATAAAATAAGAATAAAGTATTCAAAACACGAAAGGCAGATATATTTTATTATGTTTGACGAAAAGAAAGTTTGTTTTTCCGGCGTTCAGCCAAGCGGAAACCTGACTATCGGCAACTACCTCGGCGCCATCAAGAATTTTTCGGAATTTTCCGAGAAGTACAAATGCTTTTACTGCGTGGTCGATCAGCACGCAATAACGGTGAGACAGGTCCCCGCCGACCTGCGACGCCGCACATATGAAACACTGGCGCTTTATATGGCGTGCGGTCTTGACCCGGAGAAGAATACCCTTTACGTGCAGTCGCACGTTCCCGCGCATACCGAAATGGCGTGGATGCTTGACTGCTTTACCATGTTCGGCGAGCTGTCGCGCATGACGCAGTTCAAGGATAAGAGCGCAAAGCATGCCGACAACATAAACGCAGGGCTTTTCACATACCCCGTGCTCATGGCTGCGGACATACTGCTTTATCAGACCGACGTCGTGCCGGTAGGCGTAGACCAGAAGCAGCATGTTGAGCTTGCACGCAACATCGCCGACCGCTTTAACCAGCTCTACCCCAACACGTTCACATCTCCCGAGCCGCTCATCCCCACCTCCGGCGCAAAGATAATGTCTCTTGCCGACCCGACAAAGAAGATGAGCAAATCGGACGAAAACGAAAACGCCGTGGTGCGTATTCTTGACGACCGCGACACCGTTATACGTAAGTTCCGCCGTGCAGTGACCGACTCGGACAGCGAGGTGCGCCGTGGCGAGGGCAAGGAGGGCGTGGGAAACCTCATGACCATTTATTCCTGCGTGACCGGCAAGAGCGACGCCGAGATCGAACGCGAATTCGACGGACGCGGATATGCGGAATTCAAGCTCGCTGTCGGAGAGGCAGTCGCCGACAGGCTGGCTCCCGTGCGTGAGGAATATGCCCGCCTGCTCGCCGACAAGGGCTACCTTGAGGAAGTCATGAAGAAGGGCGCGTCCGAGGCGGCGTATTACGCAAGAAAAACGCTTTCAAAGGTAAGACGCAAACTCGGATTCGTTACGCTTTGAGCGACCGGCGGCTGAGGGCTGCGGCGCGGGCATAGACCCGGCACGGCTTTGCCATCAGCCTTAAAATAAATTTAAGGATATAAGGATCACAATGAAAATAGGCTTTATTTCTCTCGGATGCCCCAAAAATCAGCTTGACACAGAGGTGATGCTCAACGAGCTGAGACTCGCCGGCTACGAGATAACACCCGACGAGACCGAGGCGGACATAATAGTGGTAAACACCTGCGCCTTCATAGAGGCTGCAAAGCGCGAATCGATAGACAATATACTTGACGCCGCATGGCTCAAGAAAAACCATACCCTGCACGGTCTTATAGTTACCGGATGCATGGCGGAGCGCTACCGCGACGAGGTGCTGAAGGAATTCCCCGAGGTCGACGCCGTGCTTGGCGTCGGCTCGATACACGACATAGTTGACGCAGTGCGCGAGGTCGGCAAGGGCAAACGCGGCTATTCCTCCTTTCGTCCCAAGGACGAGGTGGAGCTTGGCGGCGACCGCGTGCTGACGACGCCGCAGTTCTGGACATACCTCAAGATAGCGGAGGGGTGCGACAACCGCTGCACCTACTGCGCCATTCCCTCGATACGCGGAAAATTCCGCAGTCGCCCGATAGAGGAGCTTGTCGCCGAGGCGCGCGACCTTGAAGCGCTCGGCGCACGCGAGATAAATGTGATAGCACAGGATATCACCCGCTACGGAGTCGATCTTTACGGCGAATATTCGCTGGCGCGGCTGCTGCGCGAGCTTACCGCGGCAACCAAGACGGCATACTTCCGCCTGCTTTACTGCTACCCCGACAAGGTGACGGACGAGCTGGTTGCCGAAATACGGGACAATCCGCGCGTACTTAAATATGTTGACATTCCTCTTCAGCACATCTCCGACAGCGTGCTGCGCCGCATGAACCGCCACGGCGACTCGGCAATGATACGCGATGTGTTAAAGCGCCTGCGCGAAAACATCCCCGGCATCGTGCTGCGCACGACCTTTATCAGCGGCTTCCCCGGTGAGACCGAGGAGGACTTCCTTGAGCTGTGCCGCTTTGTCACCGAGACAAAATTCGAACGCCTCGGCGTTTTCCCCTACTCGCAGGAGGAGGGCACGCCCGCCGCGGACTTCCCGGATCAGATAGACGAGCAGGTAAAGCAGGACCGCGCCGACATAATAATGCGCGAGCAGCTTGCCATAAGCGAGGAATACAACCGCGCACAGATAGGCACCGTCCGCCGCGTGCTTTGCGAGGACTTTGACCCCGTTTCCGATATGCATTACGGCAGGAGCTACGCCGACGCGCCCGAGATCGACGGCAAAATATACTTCAGCGCGCCCGCAAGGATCGCTCCCGGCTCATTTGTTGACGTCAAGATAGAAAGTGTGCTCGACTACGACCTTTGCGGCACGGCTCTCACCGCAAAAAAGGATACTGCGAAATGAGCGGGGGAAGCGGAAAACCGCAAAAGCTGAACCTGCCCAACCGGCTGACTCTCGCCCGGCTGATCATGGTGCCGTTCTGCATCGCCGCGGTGATAATGCCGGAGTCGGCCATGCCCGAGACGGTATCGCGGCTTATTGCATTTGCCCTGTTTGTCGCCGCGTCTGTTACCGACTGCCTTGACGGCAAGATCGCGCGCAAGCGCGGGCTTGTCACCGATTTCGGCAAGCTCGTTGACCCGCTGGCGGACAAATTTATGGTCATAGGCACAATGATGGCGGTGTTTTACCGCTATGAGAACGTAAAAGCATGGCTCTTCTGGGTGCTCATCGCGGTGATATTCCGCGAGCTGGGCGTGACCTCGCTCCGCCTCGTTACCGCGGGACGCGGCGTTGTGGTAGCTGCCAGTATGCTGGGCAAGGTAAAGACCGTGCTGCAGATCGTCACCGTTTCCGCGCTGCTTGCCGAGCCGCTGATTTGGAGGCTCATTCCCGGATGTGAGAGCATGGCGGCGCTCCAGCCGATATCGCTGACAGCGGGGATACTCTCCGCCGTTATGACCGTATGGTCCGGCGCGGACTACTTCCGCAAGCTATGGAAATACGTTGACCCGCAGAACTGAAAAATAATATCCGCCGTGCGCCGGCTAACCAACTCTTCAATTTCAATTACACAAGGAGAGCAAGATCAATGCCCGAAATGACAGATAAGGAACGTTTTGTTTCCATTTTTCGCGAAAAAATAAAGCGCGAAGGCTCGGAGGACCTGCTTAACTTCCTTCTTTCCGAATCGAGCGACTTTTTTACCGCACCGGCATCGACGCGCTATCACGGCGCGGAGGCGGGCGGACTTTGCCGCCACAGCCTCAATGTTTACGACTGCCTTTGCGATCAGCTTGCGCGTCCGCGCATGAAAAATCTTTACGGCATACATTACAGCGAGGAGAGCATAGCCATATCCGCGCTCCTGCACGACCTGTGCAAGATCAACTTTTACCGCGTTGAAAGCCGCAATGTAAAAAAGAACGGCGTGTGGCAGGCTGTCCCCTACTACACGATCGACGACCGCCTGCCCTACGGGCACGGCGAAAAATCGGTCTACATCATATCCGGCTTCATGAGGCTCACGCGCGATGAAGCGTTTGCGATACGCTATCACATGGGATTTTCCGGTCCCGAGGACAACGGGACGATAGGAAAGGCGCTTGAAATGTTCCCTCTCGCCTTTGCCCTTTGCGTTGCCGATATGGAAGCGGCATATTTCATGGAAGGAAAGGACGAGGAGGAGAGTTAAACTCCCGCGACCGGAAATGGCAAAATTATATTTCAAATACGGCGCAATGGGGTCATCCAAGACCGCACAGGCGCTGATAACAAAATTCAACTATGAGGAACGCGGAATGAGCGTGTGGCTCATCAAGCCCTCCACCGACACCCGCGACGGCGCGGCAACCGTGCGCTCGCGCATCGGACTTTCCGCCGAGGGCGACATAATAACCCCCACGGACGACCTTTTTGCGCGCTTTTGCGACGGTCACGACCGCGATGACGTGGTAATAGCGGACGAGGCGCAGTTCTTTACCCCCGAGCAGGTGGACGGCATGCGCCGCATCGCCGACGAGTTTGACCGCCCGGTGCTCTGCTTTGGTCTGCGCACCGACTTCCGCACCCACCTTTTCCCCGGCAGCCGCCGCCTTTTTGAGATAGCGGATTCCATAACCGAGATCAAGACCGTATGCGAATGCGGCATGAAGGCGACAGTAAACGCCCGCATGGACGAAAACGGACGCATCCTCACCGAGGGCGAACAGGTGCTCCTCGGCGGCAACGACTCATACGTTGCAATGTGCTACAAATGCTGGAGCCGCGCGATAGCAAGACAGCGCGCCGACGAAAGCAAAAAAATAAATCTTATATGATATTTTAAGGAGGAAACCACGATGTCAGCTTATCCAACCCCTCATATCAACGCCCGCCCGGAGGATTTTGCACGGACGGTGCTGATGCCCGGAGACCCCCTGCGCTCAAAATTCATTGCCGAGAATTATCTTGAGGACGCGCGCCTTATCAACAATGTGCGCGGCATTCAGGGATATACCGGAAAATATCACGGCGTGCGCGTCAGCGTTATGGCATCCGGCATGGGAATGCCCTCTATCGGCATTTACAGCTACGAGCTTTACAACTTCTTCGGAGTTGAAAATATAATGCGCATAGGCTCCGCGGGAGCCATGCAGAAGGATATCCGCGTGCGCGATATAGTTATCGGTCAGGGCGCGTGCACCAACTCAAATTTTGCCGCGCAGTACTGCCTTGAGGGGACCTTTGCCCCCATTGCGAGCTTTGGCATGATGCGCGAGGCGGTCGCCGCCTGCGAGCGTCTCGGCGCACGCTACCACGTGGGCAATCTGCTCTCGTCCGATACCTTTTACGGCGACAACGCCGAGGCGTCCGCGCACTGGCAGAAGCTCGGCGTTATGGCGGTCGAGATGGAGGCGGCGGCGCTTTACATGAACGCCGCGCGCGCCGGAAAGAACGCGCTTGCCATATGCACGATATCCGACCATCTGCTCACGCACGAGGCGACCACCGCCGAGGAAAGACAGACGTCCTTCACCCAGATGATGGAGGTCGCTCTTGAAACGGCTGTGGCTCTTGACTCAAAAAGCTGAACCGGAGCATAACGGTCACTGTATTTATAACATTTTTCATCATTCGGAGGTTCGATATGAAGAAAGCAAAAAGAGTATTTCTAATTGTTCTTGACAGCTTCGGGATCGGTGAAGCTCCCGACGCCGCAGAGTTCGGCGTTGTGGAGGAAGGCGGAGACGTTGGAGGCGACACGCTCGGCAGCGTTGCGTCAAGTCCGCGCTTCAATGCCCCGTGCCTGACAGACCTCGGACTTTTCAACATCGACGGCCAGGCAAAAAAGATACCCGGCGGCGTGCTGCCCGCTCACCCGCGCGGCGCCGTTGCGCGCCTTGCCGAGCTTTCGCGCGGCAAGGATACCACCATCGGTCACTGGGAGATAGCGGGTATAATCTCGCCCACCCCGATGCCGACCTTCCCGGACGGCTTCCCCGATGAGGTCATACGTGAATTCGAAAAAGAGACCGGGCGCGGCGTGCTTTGCAACAAGCCGTACTCCGGCACGGCGGTGATACACGACTACGGAGAGGAGCATCTCCGCACCGGCGACCTTATCGTTTACACCTCGGCGGACAGCGTGTTCCAGATAGCCGCGCACGAGGATATAGTACCGCCCGAAAAGCTATACGAATACTGCCGCACGGCGCGGCGCATCCTTACCGGCAAATACGCGGTAGGCAGAGTTATCGCGCGTCCGTTTGAGGGCAAATACCCCGATTTTGTGCGCACCTCGCGCCGCCACGACTTTTCGCTTGAGCCGCCTGCCGATACCATTATCGACGCGGTATCAGGGGCGGGACTTGACGCGCTCGGAGTCGGAAAGATACACGACATTTTTGCGGGGCGCGGTCTTACCGATTTTGTTTACGCCGAGGACAATGCCGACGGCATGAGAAAGACCTCGGCATATGCCGCGCGCGATTTTCACGGACTTTGCTTTGTGAATCTCGTTGACACCGACTCAAAATTCGGTCACAGGCGCGATCCCGACGGCTATGCGAACGCGGTATCCGAGTTTGACAGTTGGCTTGGCGGATTCCTTCCGACGCTCGGCGAGGACGATGTTGTAATGATAACCGCCGACCACGGCTGCGACCCGCGCTTTATGAAGACCACCGACCACACGCGCGAGTATATCCCGCTCATCATCACGGGAAAGGGCATCGCGCCGCAGAACCTCGGCACGCGCGCGGGCTTTGACAACATCGCCGCTACCGTATGCGACCTTCTCGGCGTTGACTTTCCCACCCGCTCGGAGGGCTTTGCAGCCGATCTTTCGACTCCGCCCGAGGAGCTGATAAAAACCGCGCGCGCGGCTATGGCAAACGCCTATGTGCCGTACTCGCACTACACCGTGGGCGCCGCGCTGCTTGCGGCGGACGGCAAGGTGTATTCCGGTTGCAACATTGAATCCGCATCCTACTCACCCACAAACTGCGCCGAGAGGACGGCGTTCTTCAAGGCGGTCAGCGAGGGCGAACGCCGCTTTTCCGCCATTGCGGTGTGCGGCGGCTACGAGGGCAACATTTCCGGCGTCTTTCCGCCCTGCGGCGTATGCCGCCAGGTGATGGCGGAGTTCTGCCGCCCGGATGAGTTCCGCATCCTGCTTGACACGGGGCGCGACGGCGAATACGAGCAGTACACGCTCTCCGAGCTTCTGCCGCGCACGTTCACACCCGACAATCTTAAATAACGGCCCGAAAAACCCGGAAAAACGGATGGGAGCGCCCCGCTATGGCGGTACGCTCCCACCCGTAAATTTGCCAAAGAGGAATATCAATGAGAAAATACAGACTCCGTGTCGGTCTTGACGTAGATGACACGGTTTATGATTGCAACGCCTACGCGCTTTCGATAATAAACGCCCGCCACCCGGACGAGGAGCCGGTCAGCATAAACGAGATCACCGGCTGGGGGCATTACGGCAGGCACTCCGATGAGCGCATGGCGCTTTACGGCGAGCCGGAATTTGTGCGCACACAGCCGCTATTGCCCGGCGCGCAGAAATTCGTACACGAGCTTTCCCGCCTTGCGGATATATTTTTCATCACTGCCGTGCCGCCCGCCTGCATGACCGCGCGCGCCGAGCGGCTGCGCCGGGATTTTCCCGAGGTCCCGTCCGAAAACATAATAATAGGCACGCGCAAGGACGTTATGGCGGTGGATATCCTGCTTGACGACGCCGCGCACAACATATCAAGCTCGCGCGCCGCTTACCCGGTGCTTTTCCGCAAGCCCTGGAACACCGATATGTCCGGACTTCTGGCGGTAAACAGCTATGACGACTTTCTGCACCTTTGCAAAATGGTACGCAATTCCTTTACCGAGCGCGCGCCCGACCTCTCGCACGGTGGAGTCGTTTGCCTTGTGGGACCCTCCGGATCTCTTAAAAACGACATTGCGCATGAGCTGATGCGCAAGCCGCGGTTTGAAAAGCCGCTGACCTCGACCACGCGCCCGCGGCGCGAGGGAGAGAGCGACGGCGCATACCGCTTTATCGACGAGGCGGAATTCCTGCACGAAAAGGACGCCGGGCGCTTTATCGAAACTACGGTATACAGCAAATATTATTTCGGCACATCTGACGACGAGATAGCCCCCATCGTTGAGCGCGGGCATCTTGCCGTGATCCCCATAGATATATGCGGCGCGCTGACCGTGAAGAATCTTTACCGCAGCCGCGCCATGCTGGTGTTTACGAACCGCGCAAAAAGCGCGGTCCTGCTCGATATCATCTGCCGCGATACCTCGCCCGAGGACAAAATGCGGCGCATAATGTCGCTTGAGTTTGAATACCGCAACGCAGAGGTGTGCGATGTGGAGCTTCCCGTCGGCAACGACGCCGCGGCAGCGGCGG
>ULWY01046251.1_pt1 | contig 14549 bp, 17 predicted proteins | sample 1960761 | NCBI WGS metagenome assembly ULWY01 (sample SAMEA4835824, study PRJEB28245) | human gut metagenome | biome: gut microbiome; material: fecal sample | place: Denmark | collected 2008
TCCGTTTAATGCTTGCCCCGCAGTCAATTGCTGTTTTAGCGCATCGTTTTCGCTTTGCAATCGTTCAAGTTCGTTTGTCAGATTTTCCACAGAAGAAAGCGACTGCTTTTTATCCTGGATACTGTCTTTCAGAATACTCGAAATTCTGTTGACGTACTGAGCGAGAATATTGGGGTCAGACTCGTCGAGAACCAATTCCAATTCATCTTCGCTTTCCTTCCCGAAAAGATAAAAGATTTTATATTGCTTATCTTTAGGGATATCCGAAAAGTTTTCAAGATTCCGATAATTGTAAATCGTCGCCTTGGATATTTCGAAATATTTAATTAAATCGTAACTTTAATAGAAAATTTTGTAACGAGTCTTTCAAATAATTTCGTTGTCATTTTGACGCCTTCTTATCCGCTTGACATTATTATACTATATTAAAAACATAATACCAATATATTTTGTCTAAAATAGTCTAATTTATATCCTATAAAACAAAAAAATTGTAAACAACTAAAACGCAATATTTTTAGACCAATTTAACCAATTCATTCTGCCTTTTCTGTGCTTAAACCGCAACCGATGATGATTGCTGTACCATGTTGATCATCATGAAATACTGGAATATCGCAGATCTCTTTCAATCTTCTTTCAATTTCAAAGCAGCGTGGAGCTGAAATATCTTCAAGATTTATTCCACCAAATGATCCAGAGATTAAATATATAGTTCTGATTATTTCTTCAGTATCTTTGGTTCGAAGGCAAATTGGATAGGCATCAACATTGCCAAAAGCTTTAAATAAAGCTGATTTACCTTCCATTACTGGCATTCCAGCTTCTGGACCAATATCGCCTAGTCCTAATACTGCTGTACCATCGGTAATAACAGCAACAATATTCCATCTTCTAGTCAAAGAAAAACTTTTTTCATAATCCTTTTGAATTTCTAGACAAGGACGAGAAACACCAGGAGTATAAGCGAGCATCAAAGCCTCTTTGCTTGAAACATCAACACGAACTTTGGTTTCAATTTTTCCCTTCCATTCTTCATGTTTTTTTAATGATTCTTCATAAATATCTGACATAATTAATTCTCCTTAAAATGGTAAATAGCAAACGCTATTTGTAAGCATCATCATGATAAATAACATCGAACTGACAATCGGACCAAGATAGATTTTTCCTGTTCTATTGAAAAAATAACGATTGAAAATAAGTAAGATAAACATCATTGGAATAACTCCAAAAAGGATATTACAATATAACCAGTTTATAGTCCAATAAACTTGGCCGGTAGCTGCGAAAACACTATATTGAATGACCATGATTAACAATAATCCAATTGAATTAGCAACACAGGCAAGAAGAATCGATTGCCATTCTTTCCAACCATCTAATCTCATCGATAAATTAACACGGACCGAATTAGAAATATAGAATATGAGGAAGAAAGGAACATACATCAAAAGCAATATAAACATCTTATTATTTATAACTGGTCTTGCGGAAACAAATAAGAAACGATAATCTAAATGGAAAAATGTATATAAGAACATATCCAAGGAATAATAAGAAGCAAATAAGATAACTGCTAATAATAATGTTTTTCCTAAATCGCTCCATTTGATTTTAAATGGGGTTAAATTCTCTTGTTTTTTAAATAAATATTTATTGATAAAGTATCCAGCAAAGAACAAGATGAATCCAACAGTACCTGATAATACTGCCCATGTCATAACACCATTATTCATTCTTTCAGGGAAAAACCAAGTCTGCATACCCTGTTGAGCCTTACTGAACAAAGTCTTCGACCATTCACAAGCAGGAATGAATAAGAAGCAGGCAGCAAACACCATTTTATTCACCAGAAAAAACAATCAAATATATATTACTGAAAGTGCGAAATTCTTCTACAAGCTTATTAAACCGCTCATTGAAAACTATCAAAATGTCGAAGAAAAACTCAAAGAATACACCAATAAAAATATAACCTTAGCTTTAGGTATGCCACCGATGCTCGGCACTTTTCTATTCCCTTCAATATTGAATTCATTTTCTAATAAGAATAAAAGTTTCAATTTCAAAATCAAGGAATTCGGAAGTTTCGCCAACCAAAAAGCTGTTTTAAATGGAGAAATCGATATCGCCTTCACCGTCATTTACGAAGGAAAAATCGATTCGAATTTAGAATATATAAAACTCGGTACCACCGAACTTCTTTTTGCAATAAATAAAAAGAATCCTTTAGCTAAAAAGGAAAATATAACTTTAAAAGAGCTGGAAAATTATCCGATAATCTTGATGAAAGAAGATTCTTTGCAATATCAGCTGGTAAACCAAATGTTCAACAAAGAAAATATTAATCCGGATATAGTTTTGACTTCTAATCAGCTATATATAATCAAAGAACTTCTCAGCAATGAACGAAATAACTATGGTGCTTTTATCTTTAAGATGTTGATCAAAGAAAATGATGATATCATCGGTATCAGTCTTGATAAAAAAATTATGTTAGATGTTATCATCTGCTATAAAAAAGGAACAAATCTTTCTTCCAAAACTAAAAGATTTATAAATTTTGTCAAAAACAATGTCTCTTTATAAATATTAATTTTAATATTTAGGTTTCCTTGTAATTTCTTCATATATTTCCTATCATTTAATTGAGGATAATTTAAATGAATAAAGCTATATTTTTATCAGATTTTAATCAAAATTCTACACCACGAGATCCATTTGTTTTCTATCATGATGGATACTTCTATCATCTTTTCGCTATGAATGATGCTCTTTATTTAAGAAGAGCTGCAGAACTAGAGGATTTAAAAGATGCTAAATCAAAAATGGTCTACCACGATGATAAATTCCATGAAGTTTGGGCACCTGAATTACATATAATCAACAACAAATGTTATATCTATGTCGCCATGGATGATGGAGATAACTATAACCACCGCATGTATGTCTTAGAAAATAACTCCGATGATCCAATGGTTCCTTATGTTCTCCATGGACAAATAAAAGAAAAGAATGAACGTTGGGCTATCGATGGTTCTATTTTATACCACGGTGGAAAGATGTACTTCACATGGTCCGGCTGGGAAGGCTTAGAAAACGTTTGCCAAAACATCTATATACAAGAAATGTCTGATCCTTTCACCTTAATAGGAGAAAGAACCATGATTTCTACTCCTGAATACGAATGGGAAAAGCGTGGCTGCGAAGGTGGAAATAACCGTCCATATATCAACGAAGGACCATTTGCTATCTATGGCAAAAATAAACTCAATATAGTCTACAGCGGATCTGGAAGCTGGTCCGATGATTATTGTTTAGGAGTTATAACTTTCGAAGGAGGAGATATTCTCGATAAAAACAATTGGAAAAAACATCCAACTCCAATTCTTTCCAGAACTGAAACTGCCTTAGGCCCAGGACATGCATCATTTTTTGAAGATCCAAGAAATGGAAAAAAATATTTCACCTATCATCTATTTAATACCGATGCCAAAAATGGTTGGCAAGGAACTCATGCCATGATTCAGGAATATGAAATGGTCGATGATTTTCCTGTTCTTCCAAAACCTGTCAATCATTTTATCGATAAATAAAAATTGCACCACTTCGGTGCATTTTTTATATGAAAAAAGAAAGGTCAAAAGACCTTTCAAGTTTTCAAATTTTATTCAGCTTTAGATTTTTTTAAGTTTAAAGAATTAATATCTTCTAAGCCTTTTTTCTTGAATATAATAGCTGATGTCATAAATAAAGCTTGGCCAACTGTGTTGACAATCTCTTTAATCCAATCTGATAAATCTGGCTTGGTTGATAAATAGCCCATTCCAAGAGTGAAAACAAAAGATATTGCTATGAAAATTATTATGAAATAATTTTTTGTCTTGATAGCAATATATACTAAAGAGGCATCCATCACTAAAACACCTAAGACCATCAAGACAACAAAGATCATGGTTCCATCAAATTCTTTGACTGATTCACTTAAAAATGGAAGAGCTAAAATTGGAAGAGGGATAAAACTATAATCAGCATGCTTTTCTTGTGGATAAGATAACATAGCAACAAGACCAGCTGCGGCTAGAACAAAGCCGATAGTTTGCATTGGGAAGAAACATTTGTTGAGAATAGTAAAATCACAAGCTCTAGATTCTAACAAAATTTTATAAGTCGCTTTAAAAACTCCTGCAACAAAAGTGAAAATAGTTCCGGCCGAGAATAAGGCAAAGGCTCCCTTACTCATCTTGTTATAAAGCATTCTTTGATAATATATTCCACCTACTAAAAATAGGACAACAGGAAATAGATCGAAGATTGCCATGAAAATTCCGCTTATATTCATTTCTTAAGCTCCTTTTTCACTTTTCTATCAATGTGATAAATTGGAAGAAGAGGAATTAAAATTGGAGTATGATCCGCATATTGGCGATATTCTGGCATTGCACCATATCTTTTCTCTTGTCTTCTCTCTAGTCTTTGTGCTGAGTTAAACATGACATAGACAATGCAGACATAACCAATAGAAGCCATTATCCATTGACCAGCGCCATTAAATGTTTGAACACCGCTGATAAATACTCCTGTCCAAAAAACTATTTCTCCAAAGTAATTTGGGCAACGGCACATTTTATATAAATTTTTTGTCGCTACCATATTTGGTTTAATTTTTTTTGTTTGGTCTTTTGCGCATCAGCGATAGTTTCAAGAAGCAAGCCAATAATACTGATAACTACACCGACAATTGGAGCGATTAATCCCATCCAATTGACTGTAGCAAAATTATCAAATCTCAATAAAGCGACATTTTGATAAATTGAATTTTCAGCTCTATAGAATATAGGACAAGTCTCAGCAAAATAAAGTACGGTAACAGAAATCCAAATGACAAACTTTATAGCTAAAGGCATTTTCTTTTCACCTTCTTTGGTTGCTTCTTTGAGTACCTTGCGGTAGGAGGCATTTTTAATTTCTCTAGCTAATAAGAACCCTGATAGTCTTACACCATAGATGATGAATAAAATGGTAAATAATATACCAAATATATCCCAGGTATCGTGCATAAAACTTACTACTTGATAAGCAATACCTAAACCGATTACTGAAAATCCATAACCGACTGATAAGAAGTAAACAAATTTTTTAAAACCTATTGCACAGCAAATTGCTGATACCAATAAGAAAATACATGTTAAAGGCCAAAAGTACATTTACTTATTTCCTTTCACAAAACTATCTTTTATATATTGTTTAAAAGATTTTTCTCCATACATGGTATCACCGACCATATCATGAGTTAATGTGAATTTAGAAAAGCGTATAACAGCCCATTTACCATTTTTCTTATTCTTTGGAAGGTTAGCTAAAACTGTGAATAACCAAGCGGGAGCAGTGCTAATTTTTCCTTTAACTCCCGCCGCTTCAAAACACATTTCAGCTATTTGACGATAAGTATAAACTTCTTTACCACCGACATTATAAAGCTTATTTTCATCTAACATAGATTTGACGATGAATTCTGCAAAATCTGTGGTATCGATAACGTTGGCAGAGACATCTTTTTTTCCTAATAAAGATACTTTTCCACTTTCTATCATCGGTCTAAAGACTTTGACAATATCATAGAAATATCCTGTTGGTCTATGAATAACATAGTTTATACCGCTTTTTTTCAATTCTTCTTCAAATAAGAATTTGGCGTGAACCATCGGAACATCTTCCGCTTCATCCGCTCTAATTACTGAAATATAAACAAAATGTTTGACATCGGATTTTTTAGCTTCTTCAAGGATATTTAAGTTTCCTTTATAGTCAATATCATAATTGCTGATAGTTGCTGAAGAAGTTGTTAAACCAACTGTTGAAATAACAACTTTTGCACCTTCACATAAACCATCTAAAGTGGCTTTATCAGTTACATTGATTTTTTTAAATGTAACTTTCGAAGTATCTAAATCTTGTACTTCTTTTTCAACCATATCAGCAGCGACAACTTCATGTCCTTGTTTTACTAATTCTTTTAAAATTTCAACACCTAATTTACCATAGGCACCAGCTAATACTACTTTCATATTCTGACTATTTCTTTTGTTTTTCTTTTGAGCGTTTGTCGTTGATAATCTTCATTTCCTTTTCGGTTATCAACTTGCAATTATTTTCATCCGCCCATTTTACGCAGCCGAGTAAAACAGTCTTTAAGAATGGTCTTGGAACTTTAACAATAGTTTTTAAAGCATCATCGTTGAATTTGACATCAGTATTTAAACGATCTGCGGCATATCTTACCGAAGTGATATCAACTTCTTTATCAGGAATGCCAACAGCTATTGGTTTCTTATAATCTGAACACCAGAAATATTTAGAATCACGATAACCCCAATTTGTTGGAAGTGGGCAGAAATTTTTTCTATTAACGCCATTGATCAAGGCATCATGATACTTATCTTTTAGTAAAATATTATCAATTTTCAAAATGAAATGAGCGCCGAACTTTGAAGTGATACCATTGAAATCATGATATGGTCCATCATATTCATCTTGCACTTTATCATCTTGAGCATTATCCATTTCCTTAACCCAAGTGCATTCAAATACTTGCAAAGCTTCATTGATAATCTTTGGATAATTGCCATTTGGATCTTTTTCTTTGCTAAGTCCATCTCCAACTGTAAAGCGGAAATCTTTCATCTTTTCTTCTGGAGTATCACCAGGAAAACCAAGTCTTACATGTTCAGTGAAATTCTTTTTTGAGAATGGAAGGAAATTCAAAGTGCATTTTCCATGACGTAAAAGACCTTTACAAGTATTCGATGAATTACGACATTCAAGGATCATTGCATAAAAACCTTTACCAGCGATGTAATATGGGAAACACAAAGAGTAAGCACCAAAGCTTGTGTTTTTACCATTTTCATCCAAAATACCAACCAAGCAAAGTGGCATTGGGAAAAAGGAAGAAGATTGATAGAAATTATCCATTATTCGGATATTTTTAAATGACTTATCCATTATTTAGCCTCCTATAATTTTAATGAATATCTTTTCTAATTTTGAAAAATCATATAGTCTCGTAGCATAAACCAAAATAGATTCAACCAGGAAAGTCACTTCAAAACTATCCAAACTTTTTTCATTGTTAGAAAGAAGCTTAGAGATCATCTGAGAAATCTGATCTACCAAAATAGAATGTCGCGAATTAAATGAAATATATACACTATTAGATGAACTATAAAATTCCCAAAGAGAATGATATCTTACTGAAAATGAATAGATGCAATTATAAATATCTTTTATTCCAATTAAAAAATCATTATTCAAATTGATAGAACTAAGATCCGCTTTCCAATCATCTAATAAAACACTTGCTAAAATATCATCTTTAGAATTAAAAAAATGATATAAAGTACCAACTCCTATCCCCACTCTTTTAGCGATAGAACGGCAGTTGAGTTCTTCAAATTTTTTATCTTCAATTAATTTTTTAGCTTCTTGAATGATGGTTTCTTTTCCAACTTGAATTTGTTTTGGCATATTTTCATCTTTTTATGAACACGTTCACATAAATTATAAAGAATACTTAACTAAAATAAAAGAAAAATTAAAAGAAAATAAATACAATATTTTTCTTTTCAAAAAAAGAGAGCTGAAGATCAGCCCTCCTATTAACAATTATCCCATTAAATTCGGTGTATCAAACACAATAATATATGTTTTTCCACCTTCACAAACTATATCGGTAGAATCCCCTTCTTTCCACTTTTCTCCATTGATAGTTTTAATTTTATATTCACTATACATTGTTCCAGCTTTAAATACCGATCCAGCTTCATCTATATAGACTAAATATACCCAAGAACGTTCTCCATTATCAAAAACACAGATTTCTGACGTAAGATTTTCCGGCATTTCAAATCTTACATAAATATTTAAACCATCGTCATTTTCTATCTCTTTTTCAACAAATGGAACTTTATATTCTTCATCCATATATAAAGCTATACAATCTGCATCAGATTCTCTAGAAGAAATTATGAAAGCGATTAAAGTATCTAAATATTCTGTTGCTTCTTTAGCAGTATAAACTGTATCAACATAAGCATAGTCATGATATCTTAAAGGATATCCTTCAATCATGAAATTTACTAAACCATAATAATCATTTTCGGTAACATCGGTTTCTATTGAAATGCCATCAAAAAGTTTTTGATCAAAAGAATATGAATAATTTAAAGTTCTATTATATCTAACTACTTCTTTTTTATTATCATAGATATTAGTATCATGTAAATCAGTTACAAAACCTGTAATTTTTCCATCTTCTGCTCTGACATAATATTTATCATCATAAGTGGTTTTCTGATAACCAACTTCTTTAACTAAATCTTCATTTACCATTTCACCGACAATGCCGATTAAAAAATCTATCGAACCATCTTCATTGCCGATAAATTTCAATTCATCTGGTTCTCTTTGATATTCTTCAGAAAAACCTTTTCTTATACCTTCTATAAAAGATGAATATGTATCATACTTTTTTAAAAAATAACCCTCAAAATAATCCGCAATTTTTTGATTCTCAATACTATCAGCATAATCAGGACTTACATAACTTCCTTCTATTCGATTTTCTGATGAATCAACTTCTTCTATATAATATTTTGTTTTATTTTTTCCATCGACAACAATATTTTTAATCGCCTTAAGATTATGAGATTCTCTTTTTAAAACACCTTCATCATTTAAAGAATCAACATCATTGATGTAATAATATTGGTTATCCTTTTTGCCTTCGGAAAGAGAAGCTTTAAAGATTACCTTATCATCTTTATATTCATTTACAGTTTCAACAAAAGAATATTCCCCTTCATAACTACAAGAATACTCTTTTCCAGCCATCCATTTATTAAATAAAGCTTCTTCAGATAAAGATAAAGAATAATTACAAACATCACAAATTCTAAAATTACCATTTTCAACAAAATGATGTTCTTCATTTATAACAACTTCACCACAATCCAAACATTTTTTAAAATGATGCGTTTCAGAAGTTTCATAATTCTCTTCAAGATTATGAATATGCTCCTTATTGCATCCTGAAAGAAAAGAAAGAAGAATTAAACTGACGCTGACAAAACACCATTTTTTAAATTTCATATTTTTCTCCCTCCGTAGAAAATTTAAAATCAAAGGCCATCTCTAACTGTTTAAATAATTTATTCATTACATCATTGCTGATTCTTTTTAAATCAACTGCAAATAAAATCTTTTTAACTTTCTCCTGTTCAACACCGGGAACATGATAAATATCAAAAGCTGCTGAAATAAACCTATTCAACTTTCTTTCAAAAGTAAAATACATATCACAAGGACGAGCCATATAAGCTCTCATCATTCCCGCACTGCCAATTTCCGCTTCATAAAAATCACTATCATTCCACGAAGAAAGATAATGAGCAAAAATCTCTTTGAGTTTCACCATAGTCTTACGGTGAATTGTATCCAAAAGCTTCGGTTGCGTATAAGCTTCAACATATATTTCTCTTAATTTTTCATTTTGTTCCACTAAAGCAAGTTGAATTCCCGTCTCAATCGCATAGATAGAAACTCCATTCATCGAAGAATCTAAAACTCTACCAGCAACATCAAACTGATGAGAAAACATAAAAGAAATCAATTCCGAAAGAACACCATCTTTAGTATGAAAAATATTTTGAAAAGTGCTAGCTGAAACATTCGCCCCTTTAATAATATCCATCATGGTAGTTTCTTTATACCCTTTTTCAATAAACATTTTTACACAAGTTGTTAAAATTCTCTTCTTTGGATCTTTTTCTTTATTCATTTTCAATCTCCACCTTTGAATTGTGTTCTGGGTTACAACCCAATTATAAAATAAGACACTAAAAAAGTAAATAAAAAATATTCGCAAAAATATAATTAATCATTTATAAATTGCATTCAAATCCATAACAAAAAGATTAAACATTTTTATCATCTATCAAAATAATATTAATCTTTTGTTTATTTTTAAGTATATATTATTAAAAAAGTTACAAACAACTTACTAAAGTTAAAAAAATCGCTTCAAATTTTACTAATAAATACAATTTTTAATTCTCACGAACAGTCATCGTAGTTGAAGTAAATCTTGCCATTATTTTTTTATCATTTGGCAATTTTGTATAAATATCACTGCTATAAAAAGGATTTCCAAAAAAAGTATCTACAATTACATTTTCAACTACTAGAGAATTTTTAAAAAATCCTAAATATCCTACAATATTATATCCATCAATATTTATAACTTTTGTCTTTATACAAATTAATGCAGATATAGTTAATACAATAGAAATAAGCAAAACATAGACAAAAATACTAGCTAAAATTGCAAATACCACAAACTTTCCATCATTAATAAAGGACAAAGGCCAAAATATAATATCTAAAATCAATATAATTGCATTTATAATTATTTGATTTCTTTTAGTATTAAAAGCTTTCTTTTTATATTTTTCTATCCAAATATCATCTATTGGTTCAGGATAAATTTGTATTTTTTCTTTTTTTATCGGAAACCCACGTTTGAACTCCAATTTTTACACACGAAACCCCACGCTCGGTAATAGGTATTTTACCTGTAGAGATTTGACCTCCCCTAGGGGGTCACGCGAAAAAAATATCAAAGTTTGGTACTGAATCGCGGAGATTCCCTTGAAGTTGTACCAAAATTTATATATTTTAATTTTTCACTTCGCGGATTTTCGAATTCAAAAGTTAGATTTTGTGCGTTTAATATATATTTATCATCTAGATGCTCGTACATCTAAATGTAATTTTCTTAATTTACATCACAAAGTTAACTATTACGGAGTAATTAACCTCGGAGGTTAGATTAGGACAATTTTTGTCTCATCCAACATCAGTTTATTTGAAAACCATTATTCTTGAGCCATTTGAACTTCTTGATACAAAGGTTTCCATCGTATGCTTATCTTCAACCATGTCCTTCCATTCAGAAAGTCTTCTGTTGGTTATGAAGATAATGCTTCTTGCGTCGTTAAGATACATAATCCCTTTATATAGAATAACGACATCCTCTATAGAAATCGGCAGATACATCATCTCATCAATAACGATTAAATCTGCATCTTTTAATTTATTAAAGACATTATTTTGCTTAGGATTACTTTCTTTCTCTTTTAAACAAGTCAGCAAATCCTCTTGTTTTAAGTAATAGACTCTATTCCCTTTTTCAATAGCAGCATTACCAAGTATTACTGCAAGAGTAGTCTTACCTTTGCCACATTTTCCTTCAATTATAAGATTTCCCTCATCTTTCATAAATCCTAAAGATTTCAAATCATCTAAGTTCCATTTATCGATTCCAGTGAATTTATATTTCTCATCTACTAAAGGCATATGGCTTGCCTTTTTCTTTTTTAGATTGGTTGATTTAGCTCTTTCCTTGATTTCATATTCAAGTAGATGTTTTAGGAATTCTTCTTTATCCACGAAATCCAAATCAAAGGATTTAATCTTAGCTAAATGATATAGGTTCAGCTTTTTGCACATCTCCCTTAATTCTTCTTTATTTACCATTTAGCTTACCTCCTAGTTCCAAAGACTTCCTCTTGTAGAAATAATAGTTGCTACCGAAGGCCTTACGACCCCTATCATCATACTTATAGATTAAGTACGCGCAGAATGCAGTAATTGACGGATCATTGTTATTAAGGCAAAACTTAAAGCCTTCAAACATTTCATCTTTGGTGAAGTGTTTGATGATAACCATAAGCTTAACGCAGGCTTTCCTTAAAAATCTAGGATGAGCCTTATCTAGTTTTACCAAGAACTCATCGACAGTCTTATCATCCTTGAAATAATTTCTAACTAAAAACTCTGCATTACCCTCAGTCTCATCTCTATTTGATAAGGTAATCCTCTTATCCTTGCCAGTAGCGTGCACGTGAGAGCAAATGATTTGATTAGTATCCTTATCTCTTATCACTACAACGCTACCGTCTGATTCAAGCTTGACATATGAGCCTGTATAGCCTAGCGGAACCTCGTACTTGCAGTATTTATAAAGAACATAATTGTCAGTGACCTTGAGATACGGTTTATCCGATGTAAATAATACTGGCTTCAGTTTCCTTAGGTATTTTGATTCCACCTTGAACAGTTCATGCGGTGTTGTACATTTTCTAGCAATAATATGATTATTCTCAGTGTTATCCAGCCATTCAAGGCAAGCACTATTTAGTGAATCAATACCGGTATAGGTTCTACCATCCAAGAAATTACGTTTTACTATTTTAACGTAGTTTTCGACGGTTCCTTTCCCATTAGGGTGATAGCCTGAGCAAAATGCGATAGCAAGTCCATATTCCTTTAGGAATGCTTCAAAATCTTTAACCAATATCACATTACCGAAGTTCTCGGACACAGCGAACACCTTATCTTGATCATATAGCAATACTTCTGGTGTACCGCCAAAGAACCTAAACGCGTTCTTATGAGCTTCAATTGCTTTCTCCGAATTGAAATCGGTTGTTGAGAAATATACATACTTAAGCTATGAATACCTTAATACCATCACAAAGAAATAAAGTATTCGATTCTTCCCATACATATCCTTCATCTTGTATTGTCCGAAATCAATCTGGCCTCTTCACCAGGCTTAAGGTCATCCCTTAATGCTTTGCCAATGGTTTTGTACTTATCATAGCCAGTCTCAACCCTTAATCTTTTAGCGTATTTCCTGAATGCTGATTCGGATACGTTAAATTCTAGAAATGCTTCAAGTACCTTATAATAGATGTTACTATCAGGAATAGTTGGAGTTGTATTAATGATATCAAAAATGAAATCCTTATAAGCATCCAATGATATTCCGTTTTCTACCAATGAATCATTGAACTGGTCTTCATCCATTTTCCAATACTTTGAAGTCATATATTCACTTATGCCAAGCTCAGCAGATACTTTGGTTTGAGGAACACCTAACTGCTTCATTTCTTGTAGTTTTCTAAATTCTTCTAAATTCATTTATTTATTATTGCCTCCTTCTATTTATGAATTGAAGATTGCCTAATCATCAGTAAATTAGGCAGCATGAAAATCTCATGTGGCATCACCTCCTTAAAATTTTATAAATCATCTGTAAAAGATAAAACGGCAGTTGAATCATCAACCACCGCTATTAAAGCAACATTTAGAAATCAAGTTTGATAAGGTGCTTATCTCTTTCCTTAATATATTCATCATATTTTGCTTTGCGTTCTTTTTCAATAATTTGATGTATCTCAAAGTTGTCAGAATCGCTATCATATAGTTCTAATGCTTTTTTTAAATCAGAAATTATGTTTTCTCTAACTGCTGAGCCTGTCCTACTCTTAGAATCTTTTGCCACCCTAGAATAAACACCTCTTAAATCCTTCACTCTTGTGATAGATTCATACTCAGAAAGAATATCTAATAGATCACTCTTTGTATATCCTCTTATCAAATACACGTAATATGGAGCTTCACTAGGCACATTAACAATAATTGAATATACATATTCTGATTTATGATAATTCTTATCAATTAGGAAATATTCATCAAAGCCACCATCAGAAGGTATAAATCTATTATGAGTCTTTGTAATTATCTCATATTTTCTTTTACATTCTGGGCACTCGATATTAATAGAATCCTTAGTTCTATTCCAATCATCCATATATGCAATAAGAGCAACAGTTCCTTTTTTACAAGGGCATTTGACTTCTTTTCTACTTATTTCTTCCCAACTCATGTTATTCTTCCTCCTCGTATAATTTATTTGTATTAATTACTTAATTCTTCTAGTATATTTGCAATTGATAGCTGGGTAATTCTTGCAACCATAGAAATCTCCAAATGGACCGTGCCTTTTAACAAGCAGGCCACCGCATCTAGGACAGTGATTTCTATCTATTGTGGTATGCTCCGCCTTTTTCTCTTCTTCAAAAGTAGGCTCTTCTTTTGCCTTATCTTGATATTTTTTAAACGAGTGTTTGTGTTTCAATAGATGTACCATTATTATGGCTGCAACAATAACAATGCCTGCTATCAAATATATCCACCAATGTAAACTAAATATCCAAATGATAAATTTTGCAATACATATGCAAATAAATGATAAGCCAATGAAAACGATAATTCTAAATAACCAATGGCAATCACTCATCAAGTCAGAATCATAGACTCCGAGAGCATCGAATATCATTCCAACTATGCCAAAAGCAACCATAAACGAAATTATCCCGATAATAGCTAATATAATATTGTCTGCTATTCCATTTCCTGTTATCTCAATGAAATTTGATATTAAATCCAAAATACTACTCATTTATGGTCACTTCTTTTTTGAAGATATCGAATAATTATCTAAACACATTATGATTATGTAATAATTATAACATATTTTGCTATATTTTACATCATTTCAGCATAGATTATTATAAAACATTCTGGTGCATTTTAACCATAATTGTTATTATGAGAAGATAGGTAAGAATGAGCCTGTA
>ULWY01012228.1_pt1 | contig 14523 bp, 13 predicted proteins | sample 1960761 | NCBI WGS metagenome assembly ULWY01 (sample SAMEA4835824, study PRJEB28245) | human gut metagenome | biome: gut microbiome; material: fecal sample | place: Denmark | collected 2008
ATTGAGGAAGGAGCTTTTTTATGTAATCTGGAAATTACACAGTCGCCTTGGCGAGCTGCTTGGCCAGACGAGCCTTCTTACGATTGGCAGCATTCTTGTGCATAACGCCCTTCGACGCGGCCTTATCAATCGCGGAGGTGGTCACAACCAGCTGTGCATTCGCAGTCTGGGGATCAGCAGCAATCGCGGCCTCCAGCTTCTTGACAGAAGTGCGGACAGCGCTCTTGATCATACGGTTGCGCAGATTCTTCTTTTCGCTCACCTTGACGCGCTTCTTAGCGGACTTAATATTCGGCAACTTCGTTCACCTCCCGGTTCATACTGTTAATCGGCGGTTCACACCGCTCAATCTTAGGGTTCGAGTACGGCAGAAAACCGTGCGAAAACCAGCGCTGTTTATTGTAGCATGGTTTCCTGAAAAAATCAAGGCTTTTCAGAAAAAAATCTCTGTTTCTCGCACATTTTCTGCGGAAAGGCGGCGCATCCCGCATTTCGTTTTCTGCGGAGACGCCGTTTCTTCCATTATTATTTCATTTTCATCGCGCGCATGGCATTGAGAATCGCCAGCATTGCCACGCCGACATCCGCAAAGACCGCCAGCCACATGTTCGCAAAGCCGCAGATACCCAGCACCATCACCAGCAGTTTCACCGCAAGAGCAAAAATGATATTTTGATGCACAATCCGCATCGTCCGGCGCGCGTGGCGGACGCCCTGCGCAATCTTCGCCGGATCGTCGTCCATCAGCACAATATCCGCCGCCTCGATTGCGGCATCTGCGCCGACGCCGCCCATCGCAATGCCGATATCCGCGCGGCGCAGCACAGGCGCATCGTTGATACCATCGCCCGTGAACGCCACGGTGTGGCCGTCACCCAGCAAGCCTTCGAGCGCGCTTACTTTGTCCTCCGGCAGCAGCTCCGCGCGGTAGTCGGTCAGGCCGACCTTCTTGGCGATGTCCGCCGCGACTTCCTGGCGGTCGCCGGTCAGCATGACCAGCCGCTTCACACCCGCGGACTTCAAGGCTTCCATCGCGGATGCGCTATTTTCCTTGATGACGTCGCTGATGACGAGTGCGCCGAGGTACTGCCCGCCGCGCGCGACATGCACCACCGTGCCGATTTCCGTCGGTTCAGCCGCCTTCACGCCGATGGACTCCATCAGGCGCGCGTTGCCCGCGTACACCTGCTGGCCGTCCACCTTCGCCTGTACGCCGTGACCCGCCGCTTCAGAAGCATCGCTGACGCGGTTCATGTCCACCGCGCGGCCCAGCGCCTCCTTAATTGAAATCGCAATCGGGTGATCGCTGAACGCCTCGGCATGAGCCGCAACGTCGAGCAGTTCTTCTTTCGTGACGCCTTTTGCCGGATGCACGCCCGTGACGGAAAACGTGCCCTTCGTCAGCGTACCTGTCTTGTCGAACACGACCGTATCCAGCCCCGCGAGGGTTTCCAGATACGTCGCGCCCTTGATGAGGATGCCCTTCTTCGACGCGCCGCCGATGCCGGAGAAGAACGTCAGCGGCACGGAGATAACCAGCGCGCACGGGCAGGAGATAACAAGGAAAGTCAGGGCGGTGTAAATCCACTTCGTCCAGTTGCCGTCAAACAGGCTCGGAATAATTGCCAGCGCCAGCGCGAAGAAGCACACGGCGGGCGTGTAAATCCGGCTGAACTTGGTGATGAAGCGTTCCGTCTTTGCCTTCGCGTCGCCGGAGGATTCGACCAGCGCCAGAATCTTCGCGACGGTGGATTCGCCGTAACCGACCGTGACCTTGACTTTCACCACGCCGGACAGGTTGACGCAGCCGCTGAGGACTTGGTCGCCCTCCTTCACGTCGCGCGGGAGCGATTCACCGGTCAGCGCCGTGGTATTCAGGCTCGAATTGCCCTCGATGACCACGCCGTCCAGCGGAATCTTCTCGCCGGGCTTGACGAGGATGATGTCGCCCACGCGCACCTGTTCGGGGCTGACGCGGCGGCTGTCGTTGCCGTCCACCAGATTCGCATAGTCTGGGCGAATGTCCATCAGCTTCGTGATGGATTCGCGGCTCTTGTCAACCGCCTTATCTTGGAAGTATTCGCCAATCTGGTACAGTACCATGACCGCGACGCCTTCCGCATATTCCGCGACGCACATCGCGCCGACGGACGCAACCGTCATCAGGAAGTTCTCGTCGAACACCTCGCCGCGGCGGATGTTGCAGATGGCGCGCCACAGCACGTCGTAGCCCGCGACCAGATACGCCGCGATGAACACAACAATCGTCGCCCAGTGCGTTTCGCCCAGATTTGTCTTGCTGACCAGCCCCAGCGCCAGCAGCGCAACCGCAGTCGCAACGCGAATCATCAGTTTCTTGCCCTTGTTCGCGCCGCCGTGTTCGTGGCCATGCTCATGCGAGTGCTCGTGATGCTCGTGGTCGTCATCGTCATCATCGTCGTCATGGTGATGATGCTCGTGACCGCAGCCGCATTCGCTGTCGTGATGATGCTGGTGATGCTCATGCTCGTCGTCATCATCGTCCTCGTGATGATGCCCGCCGCACGCGCAGACCGTTCCGGACGGCTGTTCCGCTTCATCGAAGAAAATCTCCGCGTCAGGTTCAATTTCCTTCATCTTCGCGTACGCCGCCTTGCGCACTTCCTCGAAGCGGTCGTCCGCCGCTTCCAGTGTGATTTTCTTCTGCACATAATTCACCGACGCACCCACCACCCCGGGCAGCTTTTGCAGCGCGCGCTCCACCTTTGCCGCGCAGTTCGGGCAGTCAATGTCCAGCTTCCACGACTGCTTGATGTTCCCCTGTGCCTCCGCGGGTGCTTCGTCGAAGAAAATCTCCGCGTCGGGTTCGATTTCCTTCATCTTCGCGTATGCCGCCTTGCGAACCTCCTCGAAGCGGTCGTCCGCCGCTTCCAGTGTGATTTTCTTCTGCACATAATTCACCGACGCACCCACCACACCGGGCAGCTTTTGCAGCGCGCGCTCCACCTTTGCCGCACAGTTCGGGCAGTCAATGTCGATTCTCCACGTTTTCTTCATGGTTTCCGACGACCTTTCCGCTATTTATTCCGAATCACGCTGTTCGCCGGACGGCATTGTCCAGAGAACAAACATGTGAGCATTCGTTCATATGTGATAATACTCCTCTTCATGCCCATTGTCAAGAGGAAAAAGAAAATATTTTCCCCGAAAATGCGGAAAAGCGGCACCTGCTTTGCACAGATGCCGCTCTTGAGGAATTACTACTATTATAATACTATTTTCAAATGAGAATGTGCCGAGATGCGCCGCGAATTTTTCACGCTGACTAACGCGAGTGAAATGCAGCGTAGCAGCGCTACGCTAAATGGAACGAGCGGACGTCAGCGGGGAAAAGGCGCAAGCAGATGGCGCAGGCGAATGCAGAAAGTAGTATCATTACACCTTGAAGTTGACCGCCTGATCGCCCTGTTCGCTCTTGCCGAAGACGTAGTCGTTGCCCGGCAGCACCGCGTTCAGCAGGATGCCGACCAGAGACGCCACCGCCAGACCAGACAGGCTGATGGTCACCTGACCAACGGTGAACACAATCGCGCCCGCGTTGGAGAAGTTGATGCCCAGCGCAAGGGACATAATCACCGCCGCGATGATGACGTTGCGGCTCTTCGCGAAGTCCACCTGATTTTCAACCACATTGCGCACACCGACCGCGGAAATCATGCCGTAGAGAATCAGCGACACGCCGCCGATGGTCGCCGCGGGCATGCAGTGAATCAGCTCCGCGAACTTCGGGCAGAAGGAGAATACGACTGCCAGCACTGCTGCCATGCGGACAACCGCCGGGTTGTAGACGCGGGTCAGCGCCAGCACGCCGGTGTTCTCGCCGTACGTGGTGTTCGCCGGAGCGCCAAAGAGCGCCGCCATCGTCGTCGCCAGACCGTCGCCCAGCAGAGAACGGTGCAGACCCGGATCTTCGATGAAATTCTTGCCGACCGTCGAGGAGATAGCAGACATATCGCCAATGTGCTCCATCATCGTCGCCAGCGCAATCGGGGCAACAGTAATGATGCAGTTCAGCAGCAGCGTGCCGTCACAGCCGCCAAAGAGGGAGAACGCGGTATCCTTCCACTGGAAGGGCAGACCCAGCCAAGCCGCTTCCTTGACAGGGGTGAAGTCCACCTGACCCGTCACCGCCGCAACGGCGTAAGAACCGACCACGCCCAGCAGAATCGGGATAATCTTGAACATGCCCTTGCCCCAGATGTTGAACGCCACCACGATGACCACCGCCAGAATCGCGATGAGCCAGTTATTGGAGCAGTTGTTGATGGCGGAGTTCGCCAGAATCATGCCGATGCAGATGATGATGGGGCCGGTGACAATCGGCGGGAAGAAGCGCATGACCTTCTGCGCGCCGAAGATCTTGAACAGACCCGCGACAACAACGTAAATCAGACCCGCGACCGCCACGCCCACGCCGGCGTAGGGAATCCAGTTCATCGTGCCGTCCGCGAACTGCGGCATTGCCTTCACCGCCGCATAGCCGCCGAGGAACGCGAAGCTCGAACCGAGGAACGCAGGGACTTTGCCGCCCGTGATGAGGTGGAACAACAGCGTGCCCAGACCCGCAAAGAGCAGGGTTGCGCTGACAGACAGACCCGTCAAGGTCGGCACAAGCACAGTTGCGCCGAACATGGCGAACATGTGCTGGAAACCCAGCAGAGTGAACTTCGCCGGGGAAAGTTTCTGATTGGTCATGTGATTCCGTCCTTCCTCCATATATGCTGTTGTCAACCGCTTTCAAATGAAGGCGATTATTGCAAATCCGCTTGTGCGGAGTACAATCAAATTATCGGATACCCACGTTCCCCCCAATAAACACGCGGAAGCTGTATGCAAATGCGACCAACTGAATCGCGCGAAAGGGTCAAGGGAGGAACTCCCTTGCGGGGTCAAGGGGCAGCGCCCCTTGGGTCACCTATTCATCCGCCCGTCGTAGAGGGCAACGCCGTCGCCGCCGTCGATTTCTTCCATTTGAACGCCGATCTGCTCGTTGTTCGAGGTCGGGACGTTCTTGCCGACGAAGTCCGCGCGAATGGGCAGCTCGCGATGACCGCGGTCAATCAGCACTGCCAGGCAGATGCGCGCGGCACGGCCTTGGTCAAGAATCGCGTCCATGGCGGCGCGAACCGTGCGTCCCGTGTGCAGCACGTCGTCCACCAGCACAACCACCTTGCCCGTCACGTCCACCGGCAGGTGCTTTTCCTGCACCTCGACGTTCAGCTGCGCCGGATCGCGGTCGTCGCGGTACATGGCAATATCCACTTCGCCCACCGGAATGCGCACATGCTCGTACTTCTCGATGATGTCCGACAAGCGCTGCGCCAGCGGCACCCCGCGGCGGCGGATGCCCACCAGCACCACGTTTTCCAGCGGCATCAGCTGCTCCATCATCTCGTGCGCCATGCGCGTCAGGGCGCGGTTCATCGCGTCGCCCGCCATCAGCTGGGCTTTCGGAATGCCTGCCTGCATGTTCATCATCGTCGGAATCCTCCTCTTTTTTCCTCTGCTGATTTTCCCCGAAGCACGCGGGCAAATCAGCGGCATTTTGCCAAAAAGAAAGCGCCTTTCCCGTCGGATGCCGCAGGAAAAGGCGCAATGTTTCGCATATTCAGTCTGACCGCGCGGTCGGGCGCAGGCAGCTCTGTTTCTGTCGGTTCGCTGCGTGCCTTTCCAGCCTCTCGTGCTGGGATTAAAGGATTGCTTTGAGTACCGCGGGACAGTATAGCACACTTTGCCGTGCTTGTAAAGCGGAAATTTCGCACTTTTCCCCACTTCTCCGCAAAAAAAATCGCTTTTCTGCCCGCTGATGATGTCTGCTTTCGTTCACGCGCCATGATTTCCCGTGTCAAGCTGCGCAGGAGCGAAATTCGCCCTCTTGCAATTTGTATTGAAATGCTGTATAATATAGATGCAGAAAGCATATTATTATATTGATTATCAATACAATTCAGGAGGGATTCTCATGGCAGAGCAGGCATTGATTCAGGTGCGTGTCGATAAAGCGCTGAAAGAGGAAGTTTCGGAAATTTATGAAATGCTGGGGCTGGATTTGCCCACGGCGATTCGGATGTTCCTCGTCCGCAGCAAGCTGGAGCGCGGACTGCCGTTCACTACGAGGCTGCCCAAAGAAACCGTCACCCGCCCGGAAGCACTGGATGCTTTGGACGCACTGTTCCAGCAGGCGTCTGGTGCGCCGGACATGACCCCGGACGAAATCAACGCAGAAATCGCAGCGGTTCGCGCCGCTCGGAAGGCGCTTAAGCAGTGAAATGTTATGCCGTTGTAGATACGAACGTCATCGTGTCCGCCTTGATTACGAAGAACCCAGATTCCCCGCCGCGACAGGTGTTTCGCGCCATGCTGACGGGCGCCATCGTCCCGCTGTATCATCCCGATATTCTGGCAGAGTATGAGGAAGTGCTGTGTCGGAAGAAGTTCCATTTGCAGGTGGAAACCGTGCGGACAGTGGTGGATGCTATCCGTCAGTTCGGCATCGAGGTGCAGCCAAAACCGACGGGCGAAATCCTGATTGACATGGACGACCTTGTGTTCTATGAAGTCGCCATGGAGAAGCGGGACGACGGTGCTTATCTCGTCACAGGCAATCAGAAGCACTACCCCGTCCGGCATTTCATCGTCACCCCCGCCGAAATGGTGAAAATTCTGAAGAAGTAATCCTATTTCGCCCAAAAGGCGGGCAAAAAATCTCGCTCCCAAAAGGTGCGAAAGCTGAAAAAGTCCCCGGCAAAGCCTTGACAAAGCGAAGAAAATCCGATATACTGTAAAGGCTGTATTGTAGCACCCCGGCGGATGTCTGTCCTCCGGTTACGAAATTTGATTTGTAAGGAGTGTTGAACATGTTCCGTACCTACCAGCCCAAGAAGCGTCAGCGCAGCAAAGTGCACGGCTTCCGCGCGCGTATGGCCACCAAGAACGGTCGCCGCGTGCTCTCCGCCCGTCGTCGTCGCGGCCGCAAGTCCCTGACCGTCTGATTGAGAGAATTTTCTTTCAGGCTTATTCAGAGACGCTGAATGTGCCAGACGCCACAGGACAGCAGGATTGTCCAATGACAATCCGCGCTCCATTCGTGGATGAAGCGCGCCCGATGTACCCGCGAGGTACGCTTCCGGGCGCGCTTTTCCTTTACTTCGGGTTCATACTATTTCCGGATTCACCTGCGCCATCTGCTTGCGCATTCGCATCCGGAAACAGCATCATACGCCCATCATTCAATCGAGAACAGAGGACTGTAACCCAATGGAAAGACGCTATCGGCTGCAAAAAAACAAGGCGTTCCAATATGTCTACCACCGTGGACGGAGCGCCGCTTGTCGGGATTTGGTCATGCTCGTCGCCAAAGGTCGGGGCATGAAGGTCGGCTTTTCCGTCAGCAAGAAGGTTGGCAACGCTGTGACCCGCAATAAGGTCAAGCGCCGCCTGCGCGAATGCTTCCGGCCCTATCTGGGGGATGTGAAAAGCGGTCTGTACGTCGTCGTCGCCAGACCCTCAGCCGCTGCTGCCAGCTTTTCCTCGCTGCAGAAGGACGTGCGCTACCTGCTGAAAAAGCACGGTGCTCTTCCAACACAGCCGAAAAGCCCAGATGCGCCATGAAACGCGCCTTGCTCTGGGGGATTCAGTTCTACCGCAGCGCCGTCAGCCCCTATAAGGGCGGTCCGCGCTGCCGCTATACGCCCACTTGCAGCCAGTACGCGCAAACCGCCATCGAGCGCTACGGGGCTGTCAAGGGTGCGCGGCTGGCGGCATGGCGCGTCCTGCGCTGCAATCCGTTCTCCAAAGGCGGCTATGATCCCGTTCCCGAAGACCCCTGTACCACATTAAGAAAGGAATGAACTCATGGGCATCAACGAATTTCTGAAGACCATACTGGAATGGATTTACGGCTTCGTGGGCAACTACGGCTGGGCGGTCGTGCTGTTCACGCTGCTGGTGCGTCTGATTGTCATGCCGTTCGACTACAAGAGCCGTGTCGGGATGCGCAAGATGCAGAAGATTGCCCCCATGCAGGCAAAACTCCAGAAGAAATACGAAAAAGACCCGGACAAGATGAACAAAAAGCTGCTGGAGCTCTACCGCGCGCAGCGCGTCAATCCCCTTTCCTCCTGCCTGCCGATGCTGATCAGCCTCCCGATCCTCTTCGCGATGTTCACCGCCATGAGAATGGTCGCCAACGAGCATCTGGCACAGCAGGCGTTCGACATCATCGCCTCGGGCAATCCGGCGCTGGATTCGTGGCTGTGGGTCAAGAACGTGTGGATGCCGGACTCCCCCTTCGCAGCGGCCTGGCCGAATCTTGATTCTCTGCGTCAAATCGCCACAAACGAATGGCTTGCCGTGTTCAACAAGCTGCCGCAGGAGACGCTCGCTCTGCTGGCGGATAAGGGTCTTGCGCTGACGGCGGAATCCTTTGCCGGCGATGCGCTGAACACAACGATTCAGACCATCTACACTACCATGGAACAGCTGCCCGCTTATATGGAGCACGTCAAGTACTACAGCGACTTGGCCATTCCGCTGTTCAACCTCCACATTTTCGTGAACTACAACGGCTATTTCATCCTGCCGATTCTCGCCGCCGGCGGTCAGTTCCTGATGACAAAGCTCACCGGCACAGCGCAGACCCCCGCCGCGGATGACGCGCAGGCCCAGCAGGCGCAGAACAGCATGAAGTTCATGAACTACTTCTTCCCCATCTTCACGCTGATTCTGTGCTTCAACTACAACGCGATTTTTGCCCTCTACTGGGTCGCCTCGAACGTGATTGCCATCGTGCAGACCAAGGGCATCAACATGTACCTTGACCGCAAGGAAGCCCTCGAAGCCGCCAACCCCAACAAGAATACCGGTTCGCTGAAGTGATAGGAGAGCAATCATGAAAACCTATGAAGCTACTGGCAAAAACTACGAAGAAGCGCTGCAGAACGGTTTGACCGCCCTGCACGCCACCATCTCCGATGTTACCGTGGAAACGCTGGAAGAAGGCAGCAAAGGGCTGTTCGGGCTCTTCGGCTCAAAGCCCTGCAAGCTCCGCCTGACGCTCCATGAGGTGGAAGAGGAAGTCGAAGAAGACGATCCGCTGGCGGATTTGCTGTCCTCCGTGAAGGTGGAAGCACCCAAGCCCGCTGCCCAGCCGAAACCGCAGCCCAAGCCGGTGCAGCCCAAGCCGCAGCCGAAGCCCGCACAGCCCAAGCCCGTGCAGGAAAAGCCCGCCGAGGTGAAGGTGGAAGCGAAGGTCGAAGCCCCGGTGGAAGCACCCGCTGTGGAAGCTGCTCCCGCTGTGACGGATGCCGCCCCTGCTGCTGATGCCGCCGAGCGTCCCGCGCCCGTGCAGCGCAAGCGCAATGACCGCCCGAAGAAGGACAAGCCGCGTCAGCCCAAGGCGGAGGGCGAATCCACCCCGAAGCCGGAGCGCAAGCCCCTTCCCCCGAAGGCACCCGCTGCCCCGCTGGAAAAGCCCGTCGTCACCATGATTCCCGACGAGCAGATTGACCCCGCCTCCCCCGTCGGTCAGGCGCAGAGCTTCCTCAAGGAGCTGACCCACCTGATGGGCGTTGACGTGACCGTCGCGATGGGCACGGACGCGGAGAACAACATCTTCGCGCAGATGACGGGCGACACGCTGGGCATCCTGATTGGCCGCCGCGGCGAGACGCTGGACGCCCTGCAATACCTGACAAGCCTGCGCATCAACAAGGGGCAGGATCACTACACCCGCGTCACGCTGGACACGGAGAACTACCGCGCCAAGCGCGAAGACACGCTGATTCGTCTGGCGAACCGCATGGCGAACCGCGCCGTCAAGACGGGCCGCAAGGTTTCTCTGGAGCCCATGAACCCCTACGAGCGCCGCGTGATTCACTCCGCGCTCCAGCCCAACGAGCTGGTGGACACCCACTCCGAGGGCGAAGAACCCAAGCGCCACATCGTCATCACCCTGCGGAAGTAATTCCTACGGACTGTCCTGCAAAACGGGACAGTCCTTTTTTCTTTGCGCTTGCACCCGAAAATTTTCCTCCGCCGCGCAAAACCGCTTGCAAAACCGCCGATTTTATGCTATACTGTTTTGTGCTTGCCGGAATGGCGGAATGGCAGACGCGACGGACTCAAAATCCGTTGGCAGCGATGTCGTGTGGGTTCAAGTCCCACTTCCGGCACGACATGAAGAATCCGAATCTGACTTTCCAATTGGAAGCAGGTTCGGATTTTTTCTTGCCTTTCCATCTGGAAATACAGTCATCATCAGGAGGGCAATATGCTGACGCTGTATGAGCCAAAATATGAGGACTTGTGGTTTCGGCAAATGATGCTGGCGGATGAAGATACCATGTCTTACAATCACGCATGGGGCGGGACAATTCCCTTTGGGGAAGATAAATGGCGTGGCTGGTACGATTGCTGGATTGCTGACCCTGATGGCAAGCGGTATTACAGGTATCTCAAAAACGAAGATGGTCAGTTTGTTGGCGAAATTGCCTATCACTATGATGCCGATATGCAGCAGGAAATAGCCAACGTCATGATTTATGCGAAATACAGAAGAAGAGGCTATGGCGGCGAAGCATTGGATTTGCTGTGTTCCGCGGCGAAAAGCAACGGCGTTTCCGTTCTGTATGATGATATTGCCATCGACAACCCGGCTGTCAGCCTTTTTCTGAAACACGGATTTGTGGAAAAATCCCGAACAGAAGAGATAATTCTCCTCAAAAAGAAACTGTGATTGGGTGTGTGCTTCCAGTCGCTCCATACAAAAGAGCCTTGCAGCGTGTGATGCTCCTGCAAGGCTCTTTTTGTTTTTTTTGGGGGGGGGGATTTTCCGCTTACTTCCCCCTATGCTCCTCTTTCCACCTCAAAATCTCTTCCAGCCGCTGCTTATACCGCCCCTCGTTCCCCTGCTCCGTCGGCTGATAGTAGCGTTTCCCCTGCAGCGAATCCGGCAGGCATGTCATCGCGGACAGCTTCTCCTGCGTGTCATGCGCGTACACATAGCCCTTGCCATAGCCGAGTTTCTTCATCAAGCTGGTTTCCGCATTCCGGATTTGCAACGGAACAGGCTCCGCGATTTGCTCCTGCGCATCCTTTTTCGCCGTCTCATACGCCACATACAGCGCGTTCGATTTCGGCGCCATCGCCATGTACACCACCGCCTGCGTCAGATGCACCGTGCATTCCGGCATCCCCAGAAAGTGACACGCCTGATACGCCGCGACCGCCGTTTCCAGCGCGCGCGAATCCGCCAGCCCGATGTCCTCGCTCGCGAACCGCACGACGCGCCGCGCGATATACAGCGGATCTTCGCCGCCTTCCAGCATCCGCGCCAGCCAGTAGACCGCCGCGTCCGGGTCGGAATTGCGCATGGACTTGTGCAGCGCGCTGATGAGGTCATAGTGCCCGTCGCCCTTCTTGTCGTAGAGCAGCGACCGCCGCGACGTACACTGCGCGACCGTCTCCGGGGTCACATGCGCCTGACCGTTCTCATCCAAATCGGCATTGAGGATGACCATTTCCAGCGTCGATAGGGCGGTTCGTGCGTCGCCATTGGAAAAGACGGCAATCGCGCGCAGCAAATCCTCCGCCATGTCGATTTTCTGTCCGCCGAAGCCGCGTTCGTCCTGCAAGGCGCGGTGGAGCAGCCCCAGCACGTTCTCCTCCGTCAGCGCGTGCAGCACAAACACGCGGCAGCGCGACAGCAAGGCGCTGTTGACTTCAAAGGACGGGTTTTCGGTCGTCGCGCCGATGAGGATAATGCTCCCCTTCTCGACGTAGGGCAGGAAAGCATCCTGCTGCGCCTTATTGAAGCGGTGGATTTCGTCCACGAACACAATCGTGCGGATGCCAAAATGCCGGTCACTTTCCGCCTGCTCCATCACCTGCCGGATTTCCTTGATGCCGCTGGTGACGGCGGAGAAGTTGATGAAATGGCTCTTGGTTTGATGGGCGATAATCTGCGCGAGCGTGGTTTTCCCCACGCCCGGCGGCCCCCAGAAAATCATGGAGGACACCAAATCGCCCTCTATCATGCGGCGCAGGACTTTGCCCTTGCCGAGCAAATGCTCCTGTCCGGCAAACTCATCGAGGTTCTGCGGGCGAAGGCGCTCCGCCAGCGGCGCGGGGGGATTCGCGGCGGTCAGGAAGGTTTCCTGCGGCATTTCTCATCACTTTCCTTTTGGGTTGTTGCTGTTCTGTGCGGTCGGCTTGGCTTCTTTTTTCTGCTTTTTCAGCATCGTCTCGATATTCTCATTGAGCTTTCCCAGCACCTTCACCGCTTCGGACAGCATCGCATACTCGCCAAGCGTCGGGTCAACCAGCAGCAGCACATCCGGTGCGGTGGTCGAGGGCATCAAGCGCTTGTCGGTCATCGCCATCGCGGGAATGAACGCCGCTTGGTCGGGCATATACTCTGCGTTCAACTTCATCACGAGGAAGCCGCCGCGCTTGTAGGTCACCAGCGACACACCAAGCTGATTCGCCAGCACGCGCACCTGCGCAACGTCCAGCAGCGTCTCCACCACCGGCGGCACTTCGCCGAAGCGGTCAAGCAGCTCGTCGGTGATGTCCTCACGGTCGGCCTGCGTCGTCAGGCTCGCAATCCGCTTGTACATCTCCATCCGCTGCCGGTCGTCGTGTACATAGTCGTCCGGCAGATACGCATCCACCTTGATGTCCACGCGCGTTTCGAGGTGCGGCTTCGCGGGCGGCAGCCCTTCCTGCTCCGCACGCGCCTCCTGAAGCGTCTCCTCCATCAGTTTGCAGTACATGTCGTAGCCGACGGTCGCCAGATGCCCGTGCTGTTCCGGCCCCAGAATATTGCCCGCACCGCGGATTTCAAGGTCGCGCATGGCGATACGGAAGCCAGCGCCGAACTCCGTGAACTCTCGGATGGCTTCGAGGCGCTTCTCCGCCGTCTCCGACAAGCTGCGTTCCGGGCGGATGGTAAAGTACGCATACGCCTGACGATTGCTTCGCCCGACGCGCCCGCGCAGCTGATAGAGCTGGCTCAGCCCGAAGCGATCCGCGTCAAAGACAATCAGCGTGTTCGCCGTCGGCACGTCCAAGCCGCTTTCGATGATGGTCGTGCAGAGCAGCACGTCGTAGCTGCCGCCGTAGAAGTCCATCATCACGTCCTCCAAGCCGTGTTCGCGCATCTGCCCGTGCGCCACGCCGATGCGCGCTTCCGGCACAAGCTGCTTCAAGCGTTCATAGAACGCGCCGATGGTCTGCACGGAATTATAGAGGAAGTAAACCTGTCCCCCGCGCGACACCTCGCGCAGAATCGCGTCGCGAATCACGCCGTCGTTGTAGTCAATCACGCGCGTCTGCACCGGCAGTCGTTCCTCCGGCGGCGTTTCCAGCACAGACATATCGCGGATGCCGACCATCGACATGTGCAGCGTGCGCGGAATCGGCGTGGCGGAGAGCGTCAGCACATCCACCTGATGCTTCATGTTCTTGATGATTTCCTTATGCTGCACGCCAAATCGCTGCTCCTCGTCCACAATCAGCAGACCAAGGTTCTTGAACTGCACGTCTTTGCCCAGAATGCGGTGCGTACCGACAAGGATGTCGATTTCGCCCTCCTTCACGCGGCGCAGAACGTCCTTGGTTTCCTTCGCCGTGCGGAAGCGGCTCAGCACGTCCACTTTGACCGGGAAGCCCTTGAAGCGCTTCAAAACCGTGTTGTAGTGCTGCTGCGCCAGAATCGTCGTCGGCGCGAGAATCGCAACCTGCTTGGAGTCCATCAGCGCCTTGAACGCCGCGCGCAGGCTGACCTCCGTCTTGCCGTAGCCCACGTCGCCGCACAGCAGCCTGTCCATGTTGCGCGGCGACTCCATGTCCGCCGTAATTTCCTTCACGCTCTGCTCTTGATCCGGGGTCAGCTCGTAGGGGAACATGTCCTCAAACTCGCGCTGCCACGGCGTATCCGCGCTGAACGCAAAGCCCGTCTCCTGCGACCGCCGCGCGTAGAGTTTCACAAGGTCAAACGCCATCTTTTTCAGGCCCTCTTTGACCTTCGCCTTCTGCTTCTGCCAGTCGCCGCCGCCGAGTTTGTTCAGCTTCGGGGGATTCGCCGGATTGCCGATGTAGCGCTGCACACGGCTGAGGGCCTCAATCGGCACATAGAGCTTGTCGCTCCCCTGATACTGGATTTGCAGATAATCCCGGCGCGTGCCGCCGTTTTTCATCTGCGCTGTGCCAAGATAAATGCCGACGCCATGTTCCTCATGCACCACAAAGTCGCCGGGCTTCAGGTCAGTGAACGCCGCAATCTTCTCGCCCGCCGCCTGACGCTTCTTCGCCTTGCGGTAGCCCGTACCGTACACGTCCGTGTCGCTTACGACAATCAGGCGCGCTTCCTCCCAGATGAAGCCGTGCGTCAGCGTGCCTGGCAGCACCTGCACACATTCTTCCGGCAGCTTGTCGATTTTCTCCGCGAACGACGCGGCAACATCGTGTTCTTCCAGCGCCGCC